>VFQT010000025.1_pt1 | contig 252729 bp, 235 predicted proteins | sample 3512381 | NCBI WGS metagenome assembly VFQT01 (sample SAMN10412376, study PRJNA504923) | tailings metagenome | isolation source: Relicate 2 Philex TSF3 active mining site | place: Philippines: Tuba, Benguet | collected 2017-08-29
ACTCGGACCACAAGGTCCCGGAAAGATAGCACGGTGCCAGATTCAATACAAAACAACAAAGGCCTACGAGAACAATCTCGGAGGCCTTTGGCGTTTAATATGCAAGAACAACTGGTTTACGTTAGTGTAGGGCTCGATACGATGCCTGATTAGTTGGCGCACCAAGTACAACGCATTCACTTGAGGCGATGAGAACGGACAAGAGACGCCAAATGAGCCACCGCTGGTTTACGTTAGTGTAGGGCTCGATACGATGCTTGATTAGTCAGCGCACCAAGTCCAACGTATTCACTGCAGCCACTACGAACGTATAAGAAGCAATGCGTATCCGCCGCCATGGGTATGTGGATACATGAACCGCGTGAGCGATTTCAGTAGAGGTTTCGGCTTCTTATTTTGTTGACTACGGAACTGATTGAGTTTATAGAGCCGCTGCCACTGTCCGCGTTCATTCAATAACGGCTTGCCAGTAGTTTGCCAACGATTGGTAATCTTCCCACTTGTTTTACGAGACAGATGTGCTTGCTTGCAACCTTGTATTGATGGCATTACGTGAAGTGAGCACGTGAAGTCTTTTTCGTCGTGGTCTTGGTCAGGAGACCACAGTGAGCTGGAAATGGGTGACTGGTTTGGTGGGTCTGTACGCTGTTTTGGCGTAGAAGCGATGCGTTACTCTGCGTGTCGTGGCGCCAGCTAACGGTGTACGAATAGGTGGTCGAGTCTAATCCGATTATCTTGCCCGTTTTGTGAATGAACTTACGGCATCCTTGATGACAGTTACTTCACCCAGAGGGTTGTTAAGGATTCTGGATGTCGTAGCGGCCACGGCCTCGCTGGTTTTCGCGACAGACGTGGATGTCGATTCAGCATTGGAAAGGACATTTAAGATTGTTGGTTCAGCTTGTATCACCGTTTTGTTGACGGTGCGTAACACTTCGGATGTCTGGTCAATGAGGGGTGAAATCTTGTTTTCCAATGACTCCAAGCGTTTAGATAACTTGAAAAGTACCACTGTCATCGATGCGATAACACCAATGCTGATGATGGAACCTGCCAGGTACCAGAAGACTAGGATGCTCGTAGCAGTTGTATTGAGATTCATTCATTTGCCATCTAAAGATGTTTGTTCAGTGTACCAACAATATCAACGTCTCCTAACTACCACCTGAATCAGGTCGGCTTGCGGTCTTCCGCAGGCCGTTTTTTTTTTTTGCAGATTGTGGTGCACCGTTATTGCTGCCTGCATTTGTTGTATTCTCCGGCAACCAGAAGTGATCTCGGGCTTGCATCGTTTATTGTGATGGATGTGTGTTCGTCAATCATACGATTGTTGTGGACACATCGTAGCCGTGAACGGATTCATTGACTACCGCACCGCGTGCAGCTGCGCCCGTCGATAGGGCATCTGTCACGGCACAGCTGTCACCAATTACCAGTGAGACAATGTCATCACGCGGATCGAGCAAATTTTCGCCAACTATATGAATCCCGCCTGCATCCGGATTTATACGCCGGGATACGCTCAGGGCTTGGTCACAAAGTCGAATCGACTTATCGATACCTGCAATCTGTACCGGCCAATTTTTGCCAATAGCAATCATTGAAGAGCCACCAGCACTCAAGAATGCACGTTCTACACCCGCATCGATGATAAGCGCTTTACACTTATCGAGAGCCCATCCTTTTCCAATAGCACCAATATCGATTAATGTGCCTTTCGTAAGTCTGCACTCCGGACGGGCTTCGCTGAACTCTATATCTGCGGGTGGCGGTGACATCTGGTCTGTTAATTCCTGAAGCATTCTCTCCGTGTGCGAATCCAGCATCTTTCCACTTACCCGCATTGTTTGACGGCCGTTGAAAGGGTTGAATGCTTCGTTCGTTTGGTGCATTAACTTTACACAAAGCTGTAACAATGAGTACGTCGGCCAGCCAATACGAATCCATTCCCCATTTCCTGCTGAAATATTGAGACGGTGAATGTCAGATCCCTCTTGATAGGGGCTGATCGCAAGCTCGATATCAATAATCTCAGATACACAATCCTCAGCAATTCCTAGACATGTGTTTGGTTCGTCTGTTGGGAAGAAGAGAGTGAAGGTTGTTCTCATTGCCTGATGACTATAGCGAAGCCCGGGTTCATCAAACATCGGGTGTATGCTACCGCATGATAGAATCCGGCGCGTTGGACGTTACAATTGTCATCCCGGCATTCAATGAAGCCCGCCGGCTTCCAAACACCCTGACCAAATTGAACCAATGGATTGCAGGACGTACTGAAGCCTTCGATGTTATCGTTGTAGATGATGGAAGTACTGATTCAACGTCAGATTTGTCGGTTGACTATCCAACGGTCCATTTTGAATCGCTTCCTGTAAACGTTGGCAAAGGTGCTGCTGTTCGAAGCGGAATGCTTCTGGCAAAGGGTGAGCTGATTCTGATGATGGATGCTGACCTGGCAACTCCAATGTCTGAGTTTGACATCCTTTTCGCTGCGATCCGTAATGGTGCAGATGTTGCGATCGGTAGCCGGCCGTTACGCTCCAGCACACTCGCCGTTCGGCAACCAATACTGCGTGAAATCGCCGGACGCGTATTCAACTGCATTGTTCAGTCTGTCTCTGGCCTGCCGTTTAAAGACACACAGTGTGGATTTAAACTATGGAGGTCCGGACCAGCAAAGGATTGCTTCGCAAGGTGTAAGGTGGATGGGTTTGCATTTGATGTCGAATCCCTTGTTGTGGCCAAGGCACGCGGATACAAGGTGGTTGAAGTGGGCGTTAGATGGGCTCATCAACCCGGGGCTGCCGCATTTACGAGTCCATCATCGTATATGCGCCATGCAATTCGAATGATTGCCGATACGATCTTGATTCGATGGAATCACAAGGCTACCAGTCGGGTATAAGATTCTGTGGCACATGGTCTTGGATTCATCCTGCTCGGATTAGCTATTTGTGTATTTTTGTATGCACTGATGGTTGAACCAATGCTTTGTCAGCTTGTCGAGATCGAAATTCCGGCGAAGAAACTGCCTTCCGGTCTGCGAATCCTTTTTCTTTCAGATATGCATCATCATCGCTGGGGAATGCGTGAGGTGACTTTTCTCAGATCACTGCCAGATGTTCCTGTCGACATGATTGTTTTCGGAGGAGACTTTCTAGGGAGCAAAGCCGGAATCGAAACATCCCTGAAGTTCGTTAGTCAAGTTTCAAATCGCTACGCAGGTACGCTGATGTTCGGTGTTTGTGGTAATGCAGAGCATAAGCTCGAGCCTGAACTGCGTGAGCAATTCCTCGCAAAGCTCTCATGTGCCGGTGTGGCAATCCTCAACAACGCAAACACTACCGTTACCATCAATGGTCAACGGATAGCGGTTATTGGGACGGATGACCCATACTACGGATTTCACGATCTGGATGTTGCTTTCGCAGGTCTGGACCGTGAGCTTCCCAACATCTTGATCACGCATTCTCCACAGGTTGTCCGGACAGCGCTGAGCTATACGCCAGACATTGTGCTCAGTGGTCATACACATGGTGGCCAGGTGCGCATACCGGGAATCGGTCCATTACGTACACAAAACCCACTTTCACGCATGATCGCGATGGGCTTGTTTTCGCCCGAAAAGCTTAGGAAACTCTTATTGATCGAATCTCGATTCGACACATGGGTATATGTCTCACGCGGTTTGGGGCTTGCATTCGTTCCACATATGCGGTGGCTTGCCCCCAGATTCCTGTGCCGACCAGAAGTGACACTGATCACGATAGCCGCATAAGTAGATGTATTCACAAGCATTCTGGTACGAAAATGTCCAAGAGCTATCAGACTTTTCGAGATCGTCTGTATTGTCGACTCGGATTCGAATGGCACGAAACATATCCAAAGTTCCGTTTCCTAACCGGATGTCGATTGATCAATACATTGTTCTGAGAAATGCAGTCTTTCAAGTGCTTAAGCAAGAGCAGTTTGTTGCCTGTGGTCGGGGGAATGGTATTCAGGCTGCTGACTTTCTTATCGGTGTAGAGGGGCACGATGATGCGATTTCTGTCTTTGGAAATCCTTCCAGTGGGCAGTTTGTCGTCATTGGCGATGAAGACCACCTAAGGATTAGTACGGTAACAACTGGCTTGGAGCTGGGTTCGCCATTGGAAATGAACATGGTGTTGGAACAGCGCTTGGCAGGAGAGTTTTCGTTTGCTTTTGATTCCGGAAGGTTTGGTTTTCTCACAGCAAGCATGGCGAATTTGGGGCTTGCTATGAGGGTAAGTGTGTGGATGCACTTGCCCGGACTTGCTCTTACTGGACGGTGGGCAGATCTTGAACCAGCCCTGCACTCGCTGGATATCAGCGTTCGCGGAATCCTTGGTGAGGAGAGCGCTGTGACCGCCGGGATGGTTCAGCTTAGCAATCGGACATCCTATGGGCGGACGCCTGAAGAACTAATCAAAAAACTAAAACGGGTGATTGACCAAGTGGAGTCTGAGGAGAGAACAGCTCAATCAGATCTTCTGCGACAATACAAAAGCCAGACGATTGAATTTTTGAAGTGGATGGCAATGTTAGAGCAGCCGTTTATTGAGCAGGATCATTTTATTCATGCGGTGAGTGCCGCATTGTTGGCATCCCGATTGGGCTACAACGTCCGATTAGATACTACACTTGCGCTAAGAGTACTTATTGCGGGATTCAAGTCATTACAGTCAGATGGAACGGTACAAATGCAGGTTGTGAGAAATATACTTCGGGACACTGTAATGGAATCCTGATGTATATCGATTAGACGTAGTCCGCGTTGTCACAGAAAATGCCGCTGACGCGATACAATTCCGTATCCGGAGGTTGCGCCAACGTGTGGCAACGATTTACTGAACGTGCTCGTCGTGTCGTGTTTTTCGCCCAGGAAGAAGCTGGCAGGCTTGGTGAGAATTATGTCTCAACCGAGCATCTGCTACTGGGACTGGTTCGGGAGAGTGACAGTGTTGCTGCTCGAATACTCGAGACGCTTGGTGTCTCGGCTAGTCGCGTCCGAACGGAAATTGAGCGTCAGGTAACAAAAGGGGATGGTCGTACCGGGCCGGACATGCAGCTCACGCCGCGTGCCAAACGTGTCATTGACCTCGCCTATGATGAAGCACGTCAATTAAACAACAACTACATCGGTACAGAACATCTGCTTCTCGGATTGATACGGGAAAACGATGGCCTTGCGGGTCGTGTTTTGGCAAAGTTTGGCGTAGATTTGGACCGTACCCGTCGCGAAGTACGTAGGCTTCAGGATCAGGAGCCGGCCACTGCAGGTGCCCGTAGCGGCGCAAGTACTGCGGCCCCAAGCCGGTCTAATAGTCGTACACCGGCACTCGATGAATACGGTCGTGACTATACGGTGATGGCCAAGGAAGACAAGCTTGATCCTGTGGTCGGACGCAGTGCTGAAATCGAACGAGTGGTTCAGATACTCTCGCGGCGAACCAAGAATAATCCGGTCCTAGTTGGGGAACCCGGAGTCGGAAAGACCGCAATCGCGGAAGGTCTGGCGATGCGGATTATTGAAGGGGATGTGCCCGAGATACTTGCAGACAAGCGAATTGTTGCTCTCGACATGCCTGGCTTAGTTGCAGGCACCAAGTATCGTGGAGAGTTTGAAGAGCGCATGAAGCGTGTGATGGAAGAAGTCCGTCGCTCAGATGGTCAGATTGTCCTATTTATCGATGAGTTGCATACGCTGGTTGGTGCCGGCGCTGCTGAAGGTGCGATTGATGCATCGAATATTATGAAGCCGGCGCTTTCCCGTGGCGAGCTTCAGTGTATTGGTGCAACGACCCGTGATGAGTACCGCAAGTACATCGAGCGTGATGCAGCATTGGCACGCAGATTCCAAATGGTAAAGGTTGAGCAACCATCTGTGGAGGAAGCCGTTGAAATTCTAAAGGGGCTACGTTCCCGCTACGAGAATCATCACAAGGTTGAAATCACGGATCATGCTTTGGAAGCTGCGTCTCGATTGTCCGATAGATACATCACGGACCGCTTCCTGCCAGACAAGGCAATTGACTTGATTGATGAAGCAGCATCCCGTGTGCGACTGCGGGCTGCGACGGCGCCGCAATCTTTGCGCGATGCCCGGCATGAGCTTGCTGATATCGAACGTCAACTGGCTGTCGTTGCTGAACAAAGTGATTTTGACCGCGCAACCTTCCTCGAAGAACAAAAGGGGTTTCTGACAACCCGCATCGCTGAGCTCCATGCTCAGTGGGAGGAGCAGCGTGCTGCCGTTCCTCTGGTAGTGGGCGAGGATGAAATCGCCCAGATTGTTACCAGCTGGACGGGAATACCTGTTTCGCGCCTGGTCGAGACGGAAACGCAGAAGTTGCTTCAAATGGAAGCAGCTCTGCATAAACGTGTTATCAGTCAGGATGAAGCCATTGTGGCTGTCAGTAAAGCAGTCAGGCGTGCACGCAGTGGCATGAAAGATCCTCGTCGGCCGATGGGGTCATTCCTTTTTGTTGGTCCAACCGGTACGGGTAAGACAGAGCTTGCAAAGGCCCTCGCGGCGTTCCTCTTTGAGAAAGAGGATGCGCTTGTGCGTATCGACATGAGCGAGTACATGGAGCGTTTTGCCGTGTCTCGGCTTGTGGGTGCCCCTCCGGGCTACGTTGGGTTCGAGGATGGCGGTCAGCTGACCGAGGTCATCCGTCGCAATCCATACTCAGTCATTTTGTTGGATGAAGTTGAAAAGGCGCATCCCGAAGTGTTCAACCTGTTACTTCAGGTGATGGAGGATGGTCGTCTAACGGACTCACAGGGACGTGTCGTTGATTTCCGCCACTGTGTGTTGATCATGACCAGCAACATCGGAAGCCAACATATCAACCGTGAGCCATCGATTGGTCTCCGGAAGGATGCCCTACAGGGAGTCACGGCATCTGAGCATACCGCGATGAAGGAGCGCATTCAGGAAGACATCAAACGGGTATTCCGACCGGAGTTCATTAACCGTCTGGATGACATCATTGTGTTCCAGTCGCTCACTGCGAAGGAAATCCGTCAGATCGTGGACTTGATGCTTTCATCGGTACGCAAACAGGTTGCACAGCAGGGGATGACCTTGTTGGTCCAGGACATTGTGATCGAACGGCTCGCCCTTGTTGGCTTTGACCCGCAGTATGGAGCTCGTCCGCTGCGCAGGGCTGTTCAGCGCCTTGTGGAAGATCCACTTTCGGATGAAGTTTTGCTTGGCAGGTTCACGTCAGGTGATACTATTGAAGCCGTACTGGATGGCGAGGGAGAGACGGCGGTTGTCGTTTTCCGCAAAGTCGAGGACGATGCTGCTGTTGGGACCGTCGATGAATCTGATAAGAAACGATTAGAGGCGTCAGAACAGGTTTGACTTGACAGCAAGTTGTGTGGATGGTATCTTATCGGTCGTTGACGAGCTCGATAAGGGCGAGTGGTGAAATGGCAGACACGCTGGTCTTAGGAGCCAGTGCCGCAAGGCGTAGGGGTTCAACTCCCCTCTCGCCCATCATCACACAATGGTCATGCGGGAGTAGCTCAGTGGTAGAGCGCTACCTTGCCAAGGTAGATGTCGCGGGTTCGAATCCCGTCTCCCGCTTCCCCCATATTTGGGTGGCTTAGCGGGTACTGGTGCATTTAGCGTCCGGTACCTTTTATTTTGTTACTGGTCACTATGGTGGGGCAAGGAGAAGGTTTGCGATGCAGGTTGTAAATGAACAGATTGACCCATGTAAGGTTCAACTGACGATCACCGTTGGTGAAGAGCATCTCGAGGGTTCTCGCAAGAAGGCTGAGCAGCAAGCCATTGCAAAGGTGCAACTACCTGGCTTCCGCCGCGGTAAAGTGCCTGCGCAAATGGCGCTCAAGTACGTGGATCCAGGTGCAGTTCGTCAGCGTGCTGTTGAGATGGCAGTCCCTGATCTCTACAAAGCCGCGCTTGAGCAGGAAGGTGTTGTGCCTTTTCACGATCCCGAGTTCGAGTTTGTGGAATACCCTGAGGGGGGCGAGCTGGTCTTCAAGGCGAGAGTGCCATTGGCTCCAAGTGTTGTCCTCGGGCAATACAAGGGATTGGCTGTCGAGAAGCGTAACCTCATCATTACTGACGCCGATGTGACAGAGCAGGTCGAGCAGCTTCGTGCCCGTCATTCACAGTTTGAGGTTGTCGAGGGTGCCATCTCCCAGACCGGTGACATGATACTTGTTGACCTTACGGCAACCGTCGAAGGTAAAGACCTTCCTGAACTTGCTGAGCCAAAGGCCACTGTTATTGAGATCGGACGGAATATTCCTGATCTGGATAATGGTCTGGTTGGACTCTCCGCAGGTGATGTCAAGACGATTGAGGCTATCTATCCGACTGACTTCCCGGATGCGACGCTTCAGGGGAAGAAGGCGACCTTTGGTATCACCGTTACTGAAGTCCGCCAGAAGAATCTCCCTGAGGTTACCGACGAGTTCGCGGCGAAGGCGCATCCTACGGCTAAAACCGTGGATGAGCTGTTGTTGGCAATCCGTGAGGGACTTACTTCATCATCAGATGAAATGTCCAACAACGAGTTGGATGTTAAGTTGGTGCAAAGCGCTGTTGCAAATGCAACCGTGCATTTCCCTGACATTCTGCTTCGTGCCGAGGTTGAGGCAGAAGCACGTCAGCTTGAAGAACGCCTTCGTGAGCAAAACATCACTGTCGAGCAGTACCTCTCTGCTACTGGCAAGACCGTTGAGCAGATTCTGGACGAAATGTCTGCAGGCGCACGTGTTCGCATTGCGAACAGCCTGACTCTGGCTCAGATTGCCCGTGAAGAGTCTATTACAGTCGATGATGCTGACGTTGATGCACAGATCGAAGCGCGTGCCGTCGCCGCAAAGGTGAGTGCAGGTGCCGTTCGCAAGTATGCGGAGCAAAACAATACGCTCAATCAGTACCGTGATCAGGCGATGACGCAGAAAATCCTTGCATTCCTTCGCTCAGAGGCAGTTGTAACAGAAAACTCCTACACCGCTGATGAAATGCGTGCTGCTAACGAAGCATCCACTTCCGTTGAAGCAGTTGCAACAGAAGCACCGGCAGAAGAGGCGCCTGCTAAGCCGAAGCGCAAGACCGCTAAAGCGAAAGAGGTCTCTGAAGAAGCGGCGCCAGCCGCTGCTGATGCAGCCGCAGATGCCAAACCTGCACCACGTAAACGTGCCAAGAAGGCCGATGCTGACGCTGAGGGCTAGATAGTCCGACTGAATATTGGAGAAGTAATGCGATGCCTATAATCCCAAGTGTTGTTGAACAATCTGCCCGTGGTGAACGGTTCTTTGACATCTACTCAAGATTACTGAGGGATCGCATTATTTTTCTTGGAGATGCCATTGATGACACAGTGGCGAATATTGTTATCGCTCAACTCCTCTTTCTGGAGCGGGAAGATCGCAATAGGGATATAGAGCTCTATATCAACTCTCCAGGTGGGTCGGTCAGCGCAGGGCTTGCTATCTTCGACACCATGAATTTGGTTCAATGTGATGTTGCCACAATCTGCGTTGGTCAGGCCGCGTCAATGGGTGCGATTCTCCTTACGGGTGGCGCTAAGGGCAAGCGCTACGCGCTTCCACACTCACGAATCATGATTCACCAGGTCAGCGGTGGGACGCAGGGAACCGCGTCTGATATTGGCATTCAATACAAAGAAATGTTGAAGTATCAGGACCTTCTGGCAGGAATCTTGCAACGACAATCAGGGCAAGAGCTTGATCGAATCGTAAAAGACATGGATCGTGATTACTTCATGTCTGCGGAAGAAGCGACCGCTTACGGTTTGGTAGACCAGGTGCTAGTACGTTGATGTGATGTCGCCTTTCCGGGCTACATCGCTCAGGAAATGGGTTGTTTCATGGCACAGCGGAAAGATTGGGAATCAAACGATGATCGGTGCGTTTTGTGTGGAAAGCACCGCGATGTCGTTAGAAAGTTAGTCCTCGGTATTTATGGGGGCATCTGCACAGATTGTGTTTCCCTTTGCCTTGAAATACTTAAGTCGGATTCAAAGACAGCCGAACCGCTTGTTTCCTCCAAGACGCTAAAGCCAAAGGAGCTGCACGCCGTTCTCGACCAATATGTGATTGGCCAGGACGCCGCGAAGCGGGCGCTCTCCATCGCTGTTTATAACCACTACAAACGGATCGATGCTCCAGCATCCGATGTGGAAATACAGAAGTCAAACATTCTTCTGATGGGCCCGAGTGGCTCGGGGAAGACACTCCTCGCCCAGACCCTAGCGAAAACGATTGGCGTTCCCTTCGCAATTGCGGATGCAACTGCACTTACCGAAGCTGGCTACGTTGGCGAAGATGTCGAAAACATACTTCTCAGACTTATATCGGCTGCAGAGGCAATGGCATCGTCGCAGGATGAGGCTATTTCGCTCGCTGAAAATGGAATCATCTTTATCGATGAAATCGACAAAATTTGTCGCAAGCAGGACGGCCCGAGCATCACCCGTGATGTTAGTGGAGAAGGAGTTCAGCAGGCTCTGCTGAAGATTCTCGAAGGAACAGTCGCCAATGTTCCGCCTCAGGGTGGACGTAAGCACCCGCAGCAAGAGTATCTCCAGATTGATACTAAGAATATTCTCTTCATGTGCGGTGGGGCATTTGATGGATTACAGGAAGCTATCAATAAGCGTCGGAATGTTCAGGGCATGGGCTTCCTCGCAGCGAATAGTGACGTTCCGCAAAGCTTGCCATCCACGGAACTCGAACCTGAGGACTTTGTCCGTTTCGGACTAATTCCAGAATTCGTTGGACGCTTGCCCGTGATATGTGGACTGGACGCTCTGGATGAAACAAGCATGGTTAGGGTTCTACAAGAGCCTAAGAATGCTCTTATGCGTCAGTATGCACGTCTTCTCGAACTAGACGGAGTGACACTTACCGTAACCGAGGATGCTAAGCTTGAAATTGCCCGTAAAGCGATTACCCTGGGTACGGGAGCACGTGGCCTTCGAACAATCATGGAGCGGCTTCTTGGAGCATGTATGTATGACCTGCCTAGCCAATCCGATGTCAGTGAAGTCGTGATCACTTCCGGCTACGTGCTTGGGCAGAGTGAGCTTGAATATCGCTACAAGAATCAACAAGCTGCCTAACTGCAATACTTATGTCGTAGCGGGGTACACCGAAGTGTGTATCCCGCTATTTTTGTCTTCGTAGGATTGGAATTTTGTCACTACCTTCTTGTTCCCGCAAGCAATCGATATTGCGTCCTGATTAGTTCACTCTCAGAGTTTGATTGCGTCACGGCAGAAAAGAAAAATCCCCGTACACACCTACGATTCGAGAACCGAACGGTGTGACGAGGATTAGTTTTCGCAATCTGTTTGGCTAGTGCGCTTGAGACCGCCTACGCGCGCGCATTATCTGTACGGGCTTCTGATCCGCACATTGGACATCCACGCGGACACCAGTACCATCAAGATGGTACGCAATATAAGGTACGTACTCAAACTCCAGATAATCTGCCCACGCTTCTCCGGTGTTTGATGCCTGTATGGCAGGCGTTTCAACTAGATGGATTCCCGCTGCGCGGTTACTCATCGGATAGACAAACACCTTGGGACCTAATCCGGTTGACCATTCAACGATGACACGATTCGTTGTAGGAGAGACCGAAAGGAACGGTTCCCATGATCGGACTCTCCAGCGCAGTGCATTGCCATCAATTTGTGGCAATGACACGGATACATGACCACTCATCAGGCCAACAACTCCACAGGGTTTTCCATAACGCGCTTGAAGGCCCCAAGGAACATCGCAGCATCACTTCCATCGACAACACGGTGGTCTGCAGAGAGTGTGACTTTCATACGTCGCCGAGCAACTATGGCTCCATCGACGACTGCAGGGACAGTCCGTGTACCGGATACGGCGAGAATGGCACCCTCACCTGGGTTGATGATTGCCGCGAAGTTCTCGACATCTGCTATTGCTCCCATATTGGAAATCGTAAACGTTCCGCCTTGGTATTCGCTTGGGGCCAACTTGCCAGCACGGGCCTTCTCCGCGAGCTGCTTGACTTCACGGGAAATGTTGCGCACGGACAGTGAATCAGCATTCCTGACCACCGGGACAATCAGGCCATCAGGTAAAGAGACTGCAACTCCGATGTGGGCTGATTTTGAGATGATTCTTTGGTTATTGTCAAACTTGCTATTGACCACGGGTACTTCAATGAGTGCACACGCGCTTGCCTTGACAATAAGGTCATTGACAGAGACCTTGGGAATCAAACCGCCGGCGTTTCTGTTCAGCTGCTCGCGTGTGGTCAACAAGGCTTCCATATCTACCTCTACTGTTACGTAGATATGTGGCACTTGTTGCTTGGATTCTGTCAACCGCTTTGCGATTGTTCGACGCATCGCGTTGTAGTCCTGAACCTCAACTGAATTTGCAGCAGCAGCACCTGTTGTAACTGGCGTCGAGCCCGCAATTGCGGCTTGGACATCCGCAGCCCGAATGGGTCCGGACGCTGTAATCGCGCTCAGATTAACATGATTTGCAGCTGCAATTGCGCGTGCCAGAGGACTTGCCTTGACGTGTGCAGTGTCGGTTGTGGTTTCAATGAGAACAGGCTCACCGGATACACTCGCAGAACCCCCAAGTCCCTCGGGGAGTGCACAAGCCAGCGATTCACCGTACGGCTTCCATGATCCATCCGACGCGATAGCAGTTACAACAGCAGATTGAGCCGACGCAGGAGGGGCAGGGGCCGTTGGTTCAGCGGCGATGGGTGTTGCCGGGGCCGCCGCTGCCACGGGGGCAGCGTCCGCGGTCGGGATTGTTTTGTCGATATTTGATCCATCCCCAATGCGTGCAATGGACTTGCCAACAGGTACGGATACGCCGGCTGCATAACCAATCCACTCCAGAACGCCTGCGGTATCAGCGCCAACTTCGACATTTGTCTTGTCGGTTTCAACCTCAAAAACCGGGTCATCTGCTTTGACAGCATCCCCTACATTTTTGAGCCAGCGGACAATCTTGCCCTCTTCCATCGCATCGCCGAGCTTCGGCATAATGACATCTGCCATGGGGTTACCTTCCTAAAGTTCGCTTTGCTGCGATTACGATGTCATGCTCACTTGGGAACGATATGTTTTCCAAGTTACGTGCATATGGCATTGGGACAAAAGCTCCGGTCACGCGCTGCACCGGCGCATCCAAGTCATGGAAAGCTCGTTCAGCGATTTGGGCGCTGATTTCAGCCGCACAGCCATAGAGTCCCCATTGTTCCTGGACGACCACCGCACGGTGCGTTTTCTTGATGGACGCAATCGGGGTAGCCATGTCCAATGGAAGCAGGGTACGTAAGTCAACGACTTCCGCAGAAATGCCTTCCTGAGCCAGAATATTCGCTGCTTTGAGACACTGAATCGTCATCGTGGAGTATCCAATCAGCGTCACATCAGTACCCGTTCTGAGAACATTTGCCTGCCCAAAGGGAACGGTGAAATCCGGATCATCCGGTACTTCGCTAAGACCAGGAAGAATAGCGTCCAGAACATCCGGCTTCTCAAAGTACAAGCGGAGAGCTTCCATGACGATGACCGGATTTTCATCGCGCATCGCAGTCTTGAGAAGTCCCTTCATGTCTGCGGGGGTCGCAGGAACGATTACTTTGAGGCCTGGTACATGTGCAAACAGAACTTCAAGACTTTGGGAGTGTTGTGCACTTAGCTGGCGCCCGACACCGGATGGGCCACGAATGACCATCGGGACTTTGAACTGTCCACCAAACATATAGCGAATCTTCGCGGCGTGGTTGATGACCTGATCGTATGCCACCATGGCGAAGTCCATGCGCATCATTTCGCAGACCGGGCGGAGTCCTGCCATGGCAGATCCAATTCCCAGACCCAAAATGCCGACTTCTGAGATAGGCGTATCAACAACGCGCAACGGGCCGAATTCCTTTAGGAATCCACTCGTAACGCCCAATGTGCCAAGATACTGTCCTACTTCTTCGCCAACGATGAAAACTCGGTCATCGGCGAGCATTTCTTCACGAAGGGCGGATGTAATCGCATCCGCGTAGCGCAATCTAGCCATTATGCGTACACATCCTTAATAAGCTCACTTGGATCTGGGTATGGAGAATCATCAGAGAATTTCATTGCTGCCTCAGCCGATGCAAGCGCTCTAGCCTTAACGTCTGCGATCATCTCATCGGAAAGAAGGCCAGCCTCAATCAATTTTGCCTGAGCGAACTTGATTGGATCTTTTTCTTCTTTAGCACGTGCTACTTCTTCACGTGTGCGGTACGTCGACTGCGTTACAGGCGTATCGGCCGCGCCGTGTCCGTGATAGCGGTAGGTTTTGAACTCGACGAAAACGGGATGCGGATCATCCTTCATTTCCTGGATGATCTGTGACATCTGCTCATGCACTTCGAAGATGTCTTGTCCATTGATCGTAACAGAGCGCATCGCAAACGAATCGACGCGGCTCCTCAGGTTTTGATTAGCGTGACTGCGTTCGATGGAAGTTCCCATAGCGTAGCCGTTGTTTTCCAACGCGAAGATCACTGGGACTTTGTAGAGCTGTGCCATGTTCAAGGTTTCATGAAATGCACCCTGGTTCATCGAACCATCTCCAAAGAAACAGGCACACACGTTTTTCTGGTTTCGGTACTTAATCGCCCAACCTAGTCCGAGAGCAATCGGGACGTTGCCACCAACGATACCGTAGCCTCCGTAGAAGCCACGCGCAGCATCGCAGATGTGCATGCTGCCGCCTTTGCCTTTGGAACATCCGGTGGCCTTACCGCAAATCTCTGCCATGACCTCACCGGGGTCCGAACCTGCAGCCAGCGCATACCCGTGGTCGCGATAGTGGCCGATAAAGCAGTCGCCAGCGGTCAAGTCCATACCACCAATCAAACCTACGGCGATTGCCTCTTCACCGGAGTACAAGTGCATATAGCCTCCCATTCCGTGGGCTGCGGCGTTATTCCACTCTTTTCCGATTAGCTCTTCGAACTCGCGGATGAAAACCATCTGCTCATAGAAGCGGACATATTTCGTCAAATCTAGCGTAGGCTTCTTGGCCATCTGAACTCTCCGTTTCAAACCCGTCAAACTTACGGGCCGTCCCCGACAGGACAAACCGTGCGATTATACCTTTATCAGTACGTATTTTCCGTTATCCGGTTACCTCGCTGTAGGGCAGTTTTCATGTCAATCGCTTATGTAATGTTGTCAATGATTTCAAATTGAATGATTAACATCAACCATGTCACACTCCAACCATAGTCCAATTCGTAGGAGTTTCCTTTACCACTTAGTGGTGCACCTGCGGGATGCATCGCTAGATTTACTGTCACTTTTTCGAGTATAGAGGTACCGCGCTATAGGGCAGCTTTCATGTCAATCGCATCTGAAATGTTGTCAATGATTGCAGCTTGGTTGATAACGTTAACTACGAAACACGCCAAATCTAACCTGCATCGTCGTCGCTTTCCGTACCACTGGTAGGTTCACCTACGGGATGCAGCTCGAGTTTTTCTTTCACTTTTTCTAGAATAGTCGCATCCGGAGAATTCAGCACTAGCTGTGAAGTATCATCGATGCTCTGAAGGACGGTTACGATGGCATCAACATTTTGTTCGATGCTGATACCGGCAATGCCACCGACGAGTAATCCCGCTGTCAGGTTGAGTTTCCTTGCCAGCCGAAGCCCAGCCCGGTACGCGCCAACAAGATCCGTAGCCTTCGCCCTTTGTTTTGGAGAGTGGATTGGAACCCAGGCAACACGCTCCGACCCAATTCCCGTCCCGGATGTCTCTACTACTTGTCCAACTTTGGCATCCTTGCGACTTTCGAGGATAGCGCGTACATCCTTTCGCAGAAGCTGTTGCGGAGGTCCCGACAAACCAGTCCACTCGGATAGCCGTGTCAGCGTCGGGATAATCCACATCCCGATGCCCTTAACTGCGGGGAGGGGACCAATATGCATCCTGATGGTGCATCCACCGACAACGCCCGACCAATACTCACGACTGGATTGCTGGCGATGTCCACTCGCAATAGACACTCCGGTGGCTATTGCAATCATGGTAGCGTTGATAACAATCGCGACTGGGGCAAGCGGTTTTCCCTTTGCTGCCATAAACATCGTAAAGTACGATCCGGTTACACCGAGGAGTCCCAGAAAGACTCCTGCCAGTGTCAGCTTCAGCCCGCTTAACCAGAAGCGCTTGACCGCCTGACCGTATGCAATAAACCCTAATAGAAGAATTACGGCATAGCCACCGAACAGTGTGTCATTCAAGACTTAGTGCTCCCTGCTTTGCGGATTGCGTCCGCTACATGTTCCACCCAATAGTCAACCTGATCCTGTGAACGGGCCTCGACCATTACACGAACGGTTGGCTCTGTACCGCTGGCACGCACCAGGATGCGCCCATTTCCCCTTAGGGCAGAGTCTGCCTCGGTGATGACAGTCTGAACCGCAGCTGAAGCCTCCCAGGCGTGCTTGTCAGCAACCCGGAGATTGAGCAGACGCTGGGGATAGGGCACGATTTCATCGATCCAGTTCGCAACGGTCGTCCCTGTTCGCTTGAGAATGCGCAGGCATTGCAGTGCTGCCAGGATGCCATCACCTGCCGGAGACAAGTGATGCAACAGAATATGCCCGCTTGGTTCACCGCCTATGGTAGCGCCTGATTGCCGCATCAATTCGGCAACATTTCGGTCACCTACGGCTGATCTAAGGAGTCTGATTTCCGATTTGCGCAGCCGGTCATCCAGCCCAAGATTACTCATCACCGTTCCTACGACCGCATCTACAGGCTTACCATCGTGAAACTTGGACAGCTCTGCATTCATCAGTATCTGATGATCGCCCGTAAGTATTCGTCCCCGGTGGTCGCACAAAAGAACACGGTCCGCATCGCCATCAAATGAGATACCAAGATCGTAGCCAAGCGATTGAACCATCTCAACGAGCTGTCCAGTGTGTGTTGAACCACAGTCTGCGTTTATATTGTCGCCATCGGGATCAATGCCAATGCAATGGATTTCCGCGCCCAGGTGTTCAAAAATCTCAGGAGCAATGTGTGATGCAGCCCCATTAGCGCAGTCGAGAACAATGCGCAGACCATCCAGACGGTCGCCGGACATTGACTGAAGCAGGTCATCCACATACTGACGCACCGTATGTGATGAACCAATCAGTCTGCCAATTGCGTGACCTGACACTCTTGGGCGCGTTTGCCACACTCGGCATTCGTCGGCAATCAGTTCCTCGAGTGCATCCGGTAACTTACAGCCATCAGCACCAAAGAATTTAATGCCGTTATCCGGTGCCGGATTATGAGATGCGGAAATGACGATGCCGGCTGCGGCACCCGTTGATCTCGTGAGAAAACTGACTCCCGGTGTAGAAATGACCCCAACTGACCAGACATCGCGCCCCTGTGACATCGCTCCGGCAGCAAACGCACATTGGAGAAGACCTGCGGAGCGACGGGTATCTGTGCCAACCACGAAATGCGCAGCAGAGGGTACTTGCCGCGCCGCCGCTGCTCCCAGTGCTGTCGCCACTTCCACCGTTAATTCGACGTTGGCCAAGCCGCGAACTCCGTCTGTTCCAAACAGCGCATCCATGCTCTAGTTCCTATCTCTCACGTACATTCAGCCTTACTCCAACAATCATGGAGGCGCCAGAAGCTATCGAGGTCCCAACAGGGGGTTTAACCTGCCGTTGTATGGTGGTGGATTTCCCGATGCCATCCAAGGGGACATCCACCGTCACATTTTGAACTGCTGACAGGGCTTCTGCGGTACCAACAAGCTTGACCGTGGACGGTGTGACGACATACCCTTCGAGCTGCGCTCCGTCTTTGGGCGCGCCTGACAGGTTACAGGACACAACGACGACTTTTGACTGCAGACCAGCTGCTGGTTTACTGTCAGGAATAGGCAGAACGGTCAGAGGTTCTACGACCTCTCCATCCGCATCAAGGACTTCATACCGCGGCGCCCCGCTCTGGAGCGAAAGAGCGCTTCGTCTGATTGTGATACTTTTGTCAACCAGCTCCTTGGCGCCTTCAACGAACATGTACTCAATCATGTCGCTCGAGTCAACGCTTTGGATGGCCAGTTTCTTCTTGGCCGAGGCGCTTAGCAGAACTACCAACGTTGGGGGAGCATCAACGGTTACTTCACTGTTCAACTCCGGTGGCAAGGTCACAATCAAAGGAATCCTGTTTCGACCTGCCGTAGCCCGACGTCCATCCGCTTCGAGGCGAAGGCTTGATTTCAAATCTGCGATAACCCGCTCGCTGCCCCGTAAGTGGATTACGACTTCAGGCAGGACCATGGGGGATGCCAGTCCGGTTCTGATCCCTGTGAGCACCGGTCGGATCGACAAATCGCGTTCAACCGGCTGTGTACCGGGAGTCTTTGCAGCAAGATAAAGGAGCACGGTAAAGCCGGCTGCGAGCAGCTTTAGCCAGGCGTTCCTCTTGATCGCATCGACCAGAAAGGCAATCATCGGTTCGCACCTTTGCCTGGCATAGTCCATGGTTTTCGGGATGGAGTCTTTTGAATACCCAGGCGCTCCATCAGCCGGACACGCAGGGCATCAGCAGACAGTCCCCGTATAAGTCGCCCGCTTTCAGCGATCGAAATGGTGCCGGTCTCCTCCGAAACGACTACAACGATCGCATCGGATTGCTCACTTGCACCAATGGCTGCCCGGTGGCGCATGTGAACGTTGGCTCCAATGTTCGGAGCATCCGAGATTTGCAGGGTACAGCCTGCGGCAAGGATGCGTCCCCGGTGAATGATCACTGCACCATCGTGGAGCGGAGTTCCATGCTCAAAGATGGTATTCAATAACGCACTATTGACGTTTGCATCCAGTCTGGTTCCCGTGCTTGCAACATCTTCGAGAGGTGTCTCGCGCGAGATGAGTATCAATGCACCTGTCTTTCGGGATGAAAGCATGCTGGCCGCGGCAACAACATTGTCGACAGTCTCTATGGACTCCGTCGTTTTTGTGGGGGCGTAGTTGCCGCCCCAGAATTCCCAGCGACCAAGGCGCTCCAGAACATCGCGTAATTCCGGGTAGAAAAGAATCACTATCGCCACGGGACCGAGTGGAACAAACTGGCGGAGAATCCAAGCGAGCGTGATGAGACCGAGGCGTTCCGCAGAGAGCAGCAGTAGGAAGAAAATGCCAAGGCCAATCAGGATTGGCCATGCTCTGCGTCCCTTCGCCAGCAAAATGACCCGGTACAACACATACCAAACAAGCAAGATATCGACGATGGTAAGTAACCATGTCTGTGTTATGCGTATACTTGGGAGGAGAGCGGCTGGATTCACGATTCTGCTGTAATGAGTATATGGCAAAGCCAATGGGCTTGCGGGGGAACAATGGGAACGCGACGGATTTACTGTGACTATGCGGCGAGCACCCCGATTTCATCGGATGCGGCGATTGCCATGCGCATGTTCCTTGAATCACATGGTCCCGGAAACGCCAGCTCACTTCACCTTGATGGAAGAGTGCTTCGCGAACAACTCGATGGTGCACGTGACCGTGTTGCGACGATGATTGGCTGTGCCTTCAAAGAGCTGCTGTTCACAAGCGGCGGAACCGAATCTGACAATCTTGCGATACTGGGTGCTGTCCTTTCCCGGCGTGACAGTGGCCGAAATGGCATTGTAATCGGTGCCACCGAGCACCATGCGGTGATGGATGCGGCACATTTCGCGCAGACATTTTTAGGCGCAGAAGTCCGTATCGCGCGTGTCGATTCCGCGGCACGTATTGATTTAAATCATCTGGAGTCGCTGCTTGATGACCGTACAGCCGTTGTTTCCATCCAGCATGCAAACAACGAACTGGGGACCATCCAACCTGTTCAGGAAGCTGCGAAATTGGCTCACCACATGGGTGCCTGGTTCCATTGCGATGCTGTTCAGACTCCCGTTACCGTTCCGTTTGCCGTCTCCGACCTTGACGCTGACCTCGTGACAGTTTCCAGTCACAAGATATATGGCCCGGCGGGTGTGGGTGGACTCTATGCGCGTGTACCATTCCAACCCACCCAAGTCGGTGGCACCCAGGAGCGGGGATTGCGGGCAGGGAGTGAAAATGTCCTCGGTATTGTTGGCTTTGGCGTGGCCGCCGGCTTAGAAGTCAACCGCCGACAAGCCGGACGAACCGAAATAGAGGCGGTATCTCGTAGCGTCCGCAACCTACGACATGAGCTTGTCAAGTATCCTGCCGTAACCATTAATACGCCGCCTGATGATGCAATTTCCACCATGCTGCACATAAGTGTTGAGGGCAAGACAACTGAAGATTTACTTCTTTTGTTGGACCGTAATGGGATATCCGCGAGCGGTGGGGCAGCATGTGCAAGTGGTGCGGTAGAACCAAGCCATGTTGTCAAGGCGTGCGGGTGGTCGACAGACCGTCAAAACGGAGCACTGAGGTTGTCGTTTGGCATCGGAACGACGAATGACGATGTGCGCTACGTGGCGGAAACTATCGGTTTACTCGCCAATAGAGGATAAACCAGTCTGGCACCATTCGCATAAGCCAATGCAGACATCGCGGGTTTTCCAGGGGGCTGAAGTACCGTTATCACATAATCGGTGGTCTGGGTTGCCACAATCAGACCAGCTTTGCATGTGCCACAGATTGTCCCAGGTAATGCAACACTGTCGGTCTCTGTTGGATAGCCGCTGTGAACTTTGACTAGCTTATCTCCAATCATGACCGATGTACCCGGGCGCTTACTGTATGCCCTGACCTGTCTGTCGATATGGCCACTAGTGGAGTACGAAAAGTCCAGGTAGCCATCCTCGCGCGTCAACATGTGTGCATAACAGGCGTCTTCATTCACTTGAATCCGCTCGCTGATGGAAGTATCCCGCAGACAGCGAAGCGTTTCGAGCATCAATGGTGCACCAAGAGTTGCAAGCTCCGTTTCCAGCGAGTCGGCATCATGGTGTGGCAGAATTTCCACAATGGTTTCAAGGAGAACGGAACCCGTATCGAGCGTCTTCTCCATGCGCATCGTAGCAACACCCGTATGTGAATCACCGGATGCCAATGCCCGGTGGATTGGTGCAGCACCCCGCCAGCGCGGAAGCAATGATGCATGCAAGTTAATGCCACCATGAATAGCGGAGTTGAGGATCTTGGTTGAGAGAATTTGTCCGTAACTGACGACCACTAAGGCATCAGCAGCTATTGCAATCACTTGGTCCGCAATGTGGCGCAAACGCTCAGGCGTTTCAAGCGCCAATCCAAGCTCGGCCGCGGTCGCTGAAACAGCAGATTGCGTCATCTTCATCCCGCGTCCCGACGGCCGATCAGGCTGTGAGACAACCAAGGCTATGTCAATGTCGTTTGCCTGTGCCAAAAGTCTGAGTGTGGGTACGGCAAATGGGCTTGTGCCCATAAAGATGATCCGCACGTACTAAAACTCGTCCTCGTGGTCATCGGATGAAATGATACGGATATCTTCTCCACATGCACGGTCTGTAATCAAAATGCCATCGAGGTGGTCAATTTCGTGACAAAGGATACGTGCTTCAAGCTCTGTGGCACGGATAAAAATTTCGTTACCGTTAATGTCCTGAGCCTTGACCGAGATCACATTTGGCCTTCGAATACGCGCTTTAATCCTCGGTAGGGATAAACATCCCTCGCTTGGCTCAAACTGCTCACCCCGTTGCTTGATGATTACCGGATTCACGACCACTGTCGGCCCGTTACCTGCATCGTAAATCAGGAATCTCTTGCTGATACCAACCTGGGGTGCCGCAAGTCCGCATCCGTGTGCACGGTACATCCGGGGAACCATGCTGAGAGCCGTTTCTTTGAAGGCAGCATCAAATTCAGTCACAGGTTCGGCAACGCGCTTTAAGAGCTCCCATCCTGGAGTCTCATCGACTTTCAGGATTCCAGTGTCATCAAATGGCACATCGTAAGGGTCAGAGGAGGCTGATTTTGTGCTCCTGACGCGGTTAGTTGCTTCTCCCATATCGTCTAAAATAATACCACCGCAGGGATATCTGGAGCGTATACTGACACCGGCGGATGCCAAGAAACATGCGGTTTGGAGTGTCTTAGTTATGGACTGTCAAGTTGTTTGGAGTCAGGTGGCCCCCATTGCGAAGCGTGTCGCGCTCGCACCGGCTTTTTTCCGTGCTCTTGAACGAGCGGTTCCTGTAGCCCTTGATGGTAATGTACTCGTCATTGGGCTGGATTCAACCGTCGATGGAGCGCTTCAAGGCGCACTGAACTCATCCGATAACCTGAACATTTTGCACAAGGCATTTCGTGATGTTACGGGTATCGCCGATGGCATCGTCCGCGTTATCGAAGGCACGACCGTAGGAGATTGGGCGAATGCGAAGGCGCGCGATGCCGCAGCACTCGAGATGGCGGCCCGCCAGCAAGCACGAGCAAAGCCTGCGGCATCCAGTGCTGGTTGGGATCAGGCAATTGATGCTGTATCCGGCTTGTGGCAGCAGTGCGATAACAGAACAAGTCCGGTCGCTAAGGCTAAATTCGTGCTCGCGGCAATAGACCATGTAGTGAATATCGTAGGCTCAGAGGGGCTCAACTCGGATGCTGACAACCGCTCATTACAACGGGCAGTTGAACGAATCGCATCCTGTGCACAAATTGATGCGGTTTACGTTGCTGCTGAAGTGCTCAAGCGCATCTAAATCGGTGTAAGACCGGCGTTTGCTATGCTAGAATCTGCCCATGTCTGGATTTGTACCTGCAAACGTTCGGTCCATCGTTGCTACTGACTGTGGTTCCACCACTACAAAAGCCATCCTAATTGAGAAGCAACCGGATGGGGTGTATCGTCTCGTATCGCGCGGCGAGGCACCGACGACGGTTGAGGCTCCATTTGATGATGTTACCGTCGGGGTTACAAATGCCCTGACCGAGCTACAGGATCTCACCGGAAAGCAGATACTGGACCCTGCAGGGAAACCGATGACTCCGGCACAATCCGACACCGTCGGTGTTGACTTGTACCTTTCGACATCCAGTGCCGGCGGTGGACTCCAAATGACCGTCGCAGGCGTCGTGCGCGAAATGTCAGCGGAGTCGGCTGAGCGTGCGGCTCTTGGCGCCGGTGCGATTATCATGGATACGTTGGCCATAAATGATGGCCGAAAAGACCACGAAAAAGTCGAACGCATTCGTGCACTTCGCCCAGACATGATTCTGATGTCCGGTGGGACAGATGACGGTAATGTTGTCCCGCAAGTCCAGGAAATTGCTGAGATTCTGCGCTCCGCAGACCCCAAACCGCGACTTGGCGTCGGTTTGAAGCTACCGGTTATTTTCGCTGGCAGTGAGAAAATGCGGCCTGCAGTTAACGATACGTTGGGGGACACGGTCGATGTCCGTACGGTTCCAAACCTACGACCGACCATGGCGCATGAGAACCTCGGACCTGCCCGTGAAGCTATCCATGAACTCTTTCTCGAGCATGTGATGCAACAGGCTCCCGGCTACGGAAAGCTAACGACGTGGACCAGCTCGGGAATCATGTCAACGCCCAACGCAGTGGGCAAAATCATGGAAGAGATTGCACGTCAGCGCAAGATTTCTATTCTTGGCGTCGATATTGGCGGTGCGACCACAGATGTCTTCTCTGTCTTCAAAGGCATTTATAACAGAACTGTTTCTGCAAACCTTGGGATGAGTTACTCCATATGTAATGTTCTCACTGAAGCCGGACTTCCCAACATCAAGCGCTGGTTGCCTTTTGAAGAGAGTGATGCTTATATCCGCAATCAGCTACGTAATAAAATGGTTCGTCCGACCACCATCCCGCAGGATTTGCGTGACCTGCAAATCGAGCAGGCAGCCAGCCGCGAGGCCCTGCGATTGGCGTTTGAGCATCACAAGTCGCTCGCCCGCGAAATGGTCGGTGTACAGCAACAGCGTGACATCAGCGAGATCTTCGAGCAAAAGGCCAGCGGATCAACGCTTGTGGACATGTTTGAGCTCGACATGCTGATTGGAAGCGGTGGTGTTCTTGCCCACGCTCCAAAACTGGCACAAACAGCCTTGATGATGATGGATGCCTACGCACCTCAGGGTCTGACAACGCTTGCCAAAGACTCCATCTTCATGATGCCCCAGCTAGGTATTCTTTCCACACTGCTTCCAGAAGCGGCGACGGAAGTGTTCGAAAAGGACTGTCTGATTCGTATCGCAGACTGTCTCGCGCCCGTTGGCACAGCCAAGGCTGGGGAAGAGTGTTTTACCGCTGTCATCGATGGACAATCGCACGTCGTCCCATTTGGAGAAATAGTCCTGGTTCCGATGGAAGCCGGAAGGACAGTGGAAGTCGCGTGTAAACCTGGCAAATCCTTTGACTTTGGCGATGGCAAGGGACGCTCACGGACTTATACGGCCGTTGCCGGAGAGATTGGTCTGGTTCTCGATGGACGCGGTAGGCCGATTGTCATTCCGGTCGAAGATGCGGATCGTGCGGCAACGATGCGCCGGTGGCTTGAAGCCATGGGGCTGAGTAGTTCCTAAAACACCTGTACTTACAGACAAAAAGTGCCGACTATTGCGTCGTGGGTATTCTGCATAAAGTTAGACAGGCGTATCTGATTGCGCGTGGAAACTGGGCACTTCGCGGTTGCGTCAGGCCATTTTCCCGCGTGCAAGTTGAGGGCAGACTTCTCGTTCGCAATCGCAGGCGCATTACCATTGGTAACCGATTCCGCGTACTTGCTGCGCATGTCGCCGTCGAGCTGGGCGCTGGTGAATATGGACGCATCACCATTGGTGACAATACATTCATAAACTCTGGAACCAGCATCGGTAGCCTTGCATCAGTGACAATAGGAAACAACGTCGCTATTGGAAACTACGTTCTTATTCTGGATTCCGATTATCACAACCCGCTCGATCACACAAAGCCTGGAGCAAAAGCCCCCATTACCATTGGTGATAATGTCTGGATTGGCGCACGCTCGACTGTACTAAAGGGAGTCACTATCGGTAAGCACGCTGTTGTCGCTGCAGGAGCCGTTGTGACCAAAGATGTGCCAGCGTATGCTTTTGTCGCCGGCGTTCCAGCCAAAGTGGTCCGATTCCTTAGCGCCGACGATGAAATTCCTAAGAACAACCCGCATTCCACGGTGCCTTCCTGAGAATCAATGTCATCGGACAGACTCCGGTGATGGCATCCAACATTAGCCCAAATGCAGGCAGACAGGCTAAGTAAAACCACTCTGGATGACCAGTAAAGCCCATTGTCAACGCTGTTGTCAGCATGATTGCTGCAACGAAATGTGTTTGACGACGAAGCTTTGTTTCTGTAGATGCATTCATTGTATTGTTTTCCTTTTCGATCGGAAGACCAGCACGTATCCACGCACTTGTTCCTCCTTCAACATTGACGAGTCTTTGAAAGTCCCCGCTCATCACCTTGCATGCAAGCTGACTTCTGCCGCCACTCTGACAAATGACCGCAACCGTCGTCTGTGACGGTACTGTGTGCAAGTACCGTCTAAGCGCCTCACCGTGCAGATTCAAAGCGGATGGAACATGTCCTCGACGAAACTCACCCGCAGTCCTCACATCAATGAGGACCATGTCTTTCGTTTGCTCCATCCATTGGCTTAGCTCAGAAACGGAAATGGTTTTCTTTGTCATCGGGTGCTCCTCGTACATCGCTTAAGAGGATTGTCAGTATCTAAAAGGATTCAAATCTGAAATGTATTTTTTACGTATGGACATCTCTAGTGTTTAACTGCCACTCACGAGGTTGTTGATAAATCCGCTGAATCCTTTTCAATGGAGTAAACCCTCTGTCCTAACAGTAAGGCACGTGCATGGACGATGTGCTGATGAGATTAGGAACAGAACAGTGATGGAACGAGCTGAGAAACAGTTGTACGTGTGGGCTGGTGCATCGATGTTGGCAAAGGTAGTCACGATAAGTGCGCTTGCCTCGCTAATGGTTGTGGTTTCCGGATGTAACACAAACAAGCCGGTCATTGAGAAGGCGGCAGAGAGTGCTCCGGAATTAGCTGTCAGCACCAGACAGGTTTCTGAAGAGATGGTCAGTGTCATTAGGGAACTGCCGGGAATGACGAGCAGCGAATTCCACTCGGTGATCTCTGCCAGTACATCCGGGCGGGTCGTGGCCGTAAACGTTACCGATGGTACCTCCGTAATCCGTGGCCAAGATTTGGTGCAGCTCGATGCCCGGCACCTTTTTGCCGGAAAGCAAGCTGCCATCGGCTCTCTGGGGCGCACCCGAGCAGAGGTGTCAAAAGCCGCAGCTGCTCTTGAACTGGAGAAAGCAACCAGTTTAACCCGGGTGCAGGATGCCGAAGCTACTCTTGCAGCTGCCAAGGCATCCCTCGCAATCGCAACAGAGCGACGGAGCATCACGGCAGATGGCGCGCGAACGCAGGAACTTGCACAGGCACGCAGCGCTGTTGTTCAAGCAGATGCATCCGCAAAACTGGCCAAACTTGAAAATGATCGCATGCGCGGACTCCTTCAAGCTGGTGCTGTACCCCAGCGCGACCTTGATCGCACCGCAGTAACACTGGAGCAGGCAACAGCTCAAAGCAACATCGCCAAACAGCAGCTTGCATTGCTCGAAGAAGGAGCGCGACAGCAGGAACGCAGTGCAGCGTCGCAGGCAGTCATTGCCGCAGGTGCCGCTGTCCGGCAGGCGGAAGCGGGAGTTGCCGCAGCGAAAGCCGCTCTCAAGCAAGTTCTGTTGCGTCAGGCAGATGTCGCTGCGGCAAATGCTGCAGTCATCAGTGCACGGGCAAGTGTTGCTGATGCGAATGTTGCACTTGGAGATGCATCGGTTAAAGCACCTTTCAATGGAAGGGTTGTAAAGCGACTCGTTGATCCAGGAATGATGGCAGCTCCCGGAACACCACTGATTGAACTAGATGGTGGACAACCCAGCTTTGATGCCGAGGTTCCTGAAGCGATGATTCGTCATTTCAAGCCCGGAGATAGAGTCAGTCTGGCGATTGCAACGCTTCAGCCAAAGGAACTTTCGGCGACCGTAACACAGATAACGCCGCAGGCGACTGGTGCATCCCACTCCTACAAGGTACGGATGGCTTTACCTGGCGGTGTGTCGTCGATGAGCGGACTTTATGGGACCGCGCGTATTACGCTCTCAAAGCGTAAAGCGATTATGGTGGATGAGTCATCCGTCCAGCGTCGGGATGGCCTAAGCTACATCTATGTAGTCACCCCTGAAGGGCTGGTCCAGTCCCGCGTTGTGACCCTTGGCACATTGATTAATGGACGGTATCCCGTTGCGTCCGGCCTTGTCCCGGGCGATGTCATTGTGCGCGAGCTCGTTCCCGGTTTGATGGATGGTGTGCGTGTACGTGGAGGCAAGCAATGAGCCGGGGCATTGCTGGCAGACTCGCCAGCGCGTTTGTCAACAGTAAGTTGACTCCACTCCTTATCCTTGCCAGTCTGGTGATGGGAATATTTGCGGTAATCCGTACTCCACGGGAAGAGGAACCGCAGATCATTGTCCCGATGGCAGATGTTCTGGTCCAGTTTCCCGGAGCGACAGCAAAAGAAGTCGAGCAGCGTGTGACATCGCCGCTGGAAAAGCTGATCTGGGAGGTCCCAGGCGTTGAATATGTGTACTCGACATCCGAGAATGGACGTTCGATGGTTGTCGTACGCTTTCTCGTCGGCCAGGAGCAAGAGAAGGCATTTGTTAGACTTCGGGAAAAGATTGCCGGGCATGCCGATCTGATGCCGATAGGTGTTACCCAACCCATTATCAAGACACATTCCATTGATGATGTTGCCGTTTTGGCGCTGACACTCCACTCAGAAACAGCATCGCCTGTCGTACTCCGGCAGGTAGCGACCCGTGTGGAACAGGAGCTGAAGTCGGTTCCTGATGTTGCAGAAACACTAATCACTGGCGGTCAAAAACGCGAACTGAGCATCAATGTAAACAAGTCCGTCCTTGCTGGATACGGACTAGATATCGCATCAGTCACTTCGGCACTGCAACGCACGAATCACGAACTTGAGGTTGGAACCTTTTCTGAACAATCAAAGAGTGTAACGGTGCGCGCGAATGGGTTCTTCCGTTCGGTTGATGACATCCTGGATGTCAAGCTCACATCCACTAATGGACACGTGGTGGCTGTGCGCGATATCGCAACGGTCACCGATGGCCCAGCCGAGGCTGTGAGTTATGTGCTCTTTGGAAATGGAGCAGCATCAAAGACATCAACAGGGCAATACAAAGTCGAAAATGCTGTAACGATTAGTGTGGCAAAGCGGCAGGGTGTCAATGCGATAGATGTCGTTCATGGTGTGATGGCAAAGGTTGAGCGCCTCAAGGGACGCGTGATTCCGGGAGATATCAAGGTCACTGAGACGCGGAACTACGGAGAAACATCTGCCGAAAAGTCAAACGAGCTCCTCTTCCATATGGGTATCGCCGTTGTCTCGGTGACCATCCTGATTGCAATCGCGCTCGGTAAGAAGGAATCGATGGTGGTTCTCACTGCCATCCCGGTTACGCTTGCCCTCACGCTGCTCGTTTTCTATCTGTACGGCTACACGCTAAATCGCATCACACTGTTCGCACTCATCTTCTCGATTGGAATCCTGGTGGATGATGCGATCGTCGTTGTCGAAAACATCGTCAGACACCTCCGCATGCCTGATTCCAGAAGCCGTGGTTTGATTCAGACTGCCATAGATGCTGTCGATGAGGTGGGAAACCCGACGATTCTTGCAACATTCGCTGTGATTGCTGCTATCCTTCCGCTCGCGTTTGTCGGTGGCCTGATGGGACCATATATGCGACCGATTCCGGTTGGCGCCAGTGCAGCGATGGTGTTTTCTCTTTTGATTGCCTTTATCGTGACGCCTTGGGCTGCTGTGAGAATTCTTCGTAAGGAAGGTCAAGGAAACGCATCAGCAGGTAGTCATCACGGAGAAGGTCCGGAAGATAAGCTTACGATTCTTTATCGTCAAATTATGTTGCCATTACTCCGCAGCTGGAAGGTACGTTCTGTATTCTTCGTCGCGGTAGGGATCATGATGGCCGGTGCGATGTACCTATTGGTGAACAAGTCCGTCACCGTCAAGATGCTTCCTTTTGACAACAAGAACGAGTTTCAGGTGATCGTTGACATGCCAAAGGGGACATCTCTTGAAACCACGCTTGCAGTGACGCGTGAGCTTGCCGCGAACGTCGCCAAGACGCAAGAGGTCATCGACTACCAGATTTATGCTGGTACCAGTAGCCCTTACAACTTCAATGGACTCGTTCGTCATTACTTTATGCGAAGCGAGCCCTATCAGGCGGACATTCAGGTCAACCTTCTGCCGAAGGGCGAGCGCAAGCGACAAAGCCATGACATCGCCAAGGCATTGCGCACAGAGCTTGCGCCAATCGCCTCTCGCCTCGGTGCGCGCATAAAGATTGCAGAAGTTCCACCAGGTCCTCCTGTGTTGCAAACCTTGGTGGCTGAGGTCTATGGACCGGATGATGCAACACGGCTGGATGTCGCAAATAGGGTAAAGGGTGTCTTCGAGACGACAGATGGAGTAGCCGACATCGACTGGTATGTGGATGCGGATCATACGACACGGAACATCAAAATCGATGCTGTAAAGGCTGCTGCTTCCGGAGTTTCGATGGCTGATGCACAGGCGGCACTCAGGATTGCACTGTCCGGTGGAAATGTCGGGTTGCTCCATGAGGATGAGTCACGGGAGGATATCAGCGCCGTTGTTCGCCTCGAGCGCAGTGACCGCAGCGGCAGTGATGCACTTGAGCAGCTGCAGGTAAGAACGAATGCTGGCACATTGATCCCGCTTAGCGAGCTCGTAAAAACGAGTGTCACATCGGGAGATAAGGCGATCTATCACAAGAACCTGCAACCGGTTGTCTACGTGACCGGTGATGTGGTCGGTCGGCAGGAAAGTCCGGTCTATGCGATTCTCAAAATGAATGCAGCACTGGATAAGCTGGAGTTACCGGGCGGGGTCAAGTTGAATGTGATGACGACGCATTTGCCTGATGACACCCGAACACCGGCGATGAAGTGGGATGGTGAGTGGCATATTACGTATGAAGTCTTCCGCGACCTTGGAATTGCATTTGCTGCTGTTCTGGTGCTGATTTACATCCTAGTGGTTGCATGGTTCCAGGACTTCAAGATTCCTATCGTCATCATGGCGCCTATCCCGCTAACGCTCATCGGTATCCTTCCGGCTCACGCGATGATGGGAGCATTTTTTACCGCGACATCGATGATCGGATTTATTGCGGGTGCGGGAATTATTGTCCGCAACTCCATCATTCTGGTCGACTTTATAGAGCTTCAGCGCAAGGAAGGCGCATCGCTTGAGCAGGCTGTCGTGGATGCCGGCGCGATACGTTTTAGGCCGATGCTCCTTACGGCGACAGCGGTGATCGTTGGTTCATTCGTGATTCTCTTTGACCCCATCTTTCAGGGATTGGCCGTCGCCTTAATGGCCGGTGAGATCGCGAGCACCTTGTTGTCCCGCCTAGCAGTTCCCGTGCTCTATTACATGGCACAGGCTGGGAAGGAGCGCCGCAAGCTCAGCTAAGTGGCCGTCAGTTCGAATCAAAACTCGACAGCCCTGCCCGGAGTCATATCCAGGCAAGGCTGTTTTTCATTTGCGGATTGCATCGCACCCGGGGGTATTCGATTTGCGGTTACCGACGTCGGCAGTAAGATGCCTTTGGGTGTCGGATATCTAGTGCCGCTGTGCCAGCTTCAAGGCAAAGCGGCTATCGCTGGTCAGCGTCCAGCCTTGGGACGTTTGCGAGGCATAACCTCCATCGATGTTGACGGAGTAATCAAAACCATCCAGCTTGAAAGAAACTTTCTGCGCTGTAACCCTCGTCAGGTTCGACTTTCGTGTGTCCCATTCGAATGCTAAGTCGAGTGGGACTACAGCAGGTGTAGATGTGCTATGAAGCGTGACAAACATTTGTTTCTCATCAAACTGAATCCTGAGGATCTGTTCGTTTTGGACGGGGACAGACACGGTCATCGAATTGCCTGTTTCTTTGACCACTACTTTTCCGGTCTTTTTCAAGCGTTTGCCGTTAGAAACGAAGAAGCCGCCCGCGCCAGGTTCCGTTCGTGAATGCGCCGCTGTTCGCCAGTGATAGCCATCCAGGACAGGTGGCATCTTCTGCTCCACATCCTCAAGGCGAGTTGCTTTCTTTAGGAATGGTTGTTCATGGAGATCACTGTAGACCGTGATATCCCGCAGATATGGGAGGTCTCCCTTAAAGTGCAGATTTGCCCGATAAAAGCGACTTTGATACCAGACGGATGTCTCAACGGGATCAGTGTTTTCGAATGGATCGACAAGCTGCACTTGGGCTTGCGTTGGGGTGAGGCGGAACGCTTTCTTAAATGACCGGCCGGTCTCACCCATGGTCTCGATGGTTGCTTTTCCTTGTTTGCGTAGTGATGCCAGTGCATTAATTTGCGGGGCATAGGCGGCTTGCTGGCTTGGCCAGGGAAAGGAGTTTTCCTGCCCGATCTGGGCATAGGCAAACTGTTGTGTGGGCGCATCCAGAATCATGGATAGAAATGACTGGACGAAATGTGGCGAGCGTCCGGATGGCCACACTGGTTCCATTGTGTCTGGCGACGTGATAAATTTGCCATCCGGTTGGGTGTATCCCTTGTCATAGTAATACACCGGGTCCTGCCCAAGCATCCTGAAGATGGGGGTTGAGATTTGGTTTTGCAAAGTGAGTGCTGGACTCCAGCAGCTGCGCTTACTTGGGTAATAACCCGCGATCGGGGCGCCCCAGATTGTGAAGCCATCGGTGGCAATTTGGTCGCGACAAACCGCGTAGGCATCTGCTCCGTACGTTTCAGAAATGTGATTGATCGTGATGGAATCGAGGTTCCAGCTTGCGATTGACTTTGGATAGCTTCCAAAGACTTCTTTGAATGTTCGCATCGCGGTGTCTGCAAGCTTGATGCGTTCCGCTTCGGTGTAACCGATAGTAAAAGCAACGTGTGGAATGTGATCCCATTCGTAGCCTGGTCTTCCTCTCCAGGTTACACCAGCGGCTTTGCAGTGCAATTCATTCATCTCAAACCAAAGGCCGACTTCGTGGCTTTGTGGCATGTTTTCCTTCAGGTAGGCAACGAACGGACCTGAAACAAGGGCATCGTATTGGAGCAGCCAAGTGGCAGGAAGTCCGGATGCTTTGATGATCTCCATTTGCTTTTGGACGGGTAAGAGGAGGTCCGTTGTAAACCTTGGTTCGATTGCCCGGATGAAGTTGACTATATTGATACGTCGCATGTTGTTCCGTGTACCATGCCTTGGTACCGAATGCCGTGAATGATTACGGCAGTGTGCAGTGTCGGTTCTGGACTTTTTTAGTTGTTCGCCTCGGTCCTGCCCGAAACGATTACGTTTGTTTGGTGAACTTACTTGATTTCAGCTGCTTACCGTGCACCGTAGGTTGCGTTCATGCAAACGTTTCCGTTACGATGCGCAGTCGTTGCTGTTCGCGTTGCTCAAGTTGTAATGGGAGAAGTCTGATGAAATTGGACTGTGGTAAAGGGTTTGGTGGCACTGTCGCTTCATTGATTACGGTGCTCGCGTGTATGTCCGGCTCGTTTGCTCAGGTTTATGGAAACAGTAATGGGCAGGTTTTTGGCAACAACAGCGGTGGAAGCTTCAACGGAGGATTTTCCTCTGGTTCATCGACGGGATATTCGTTTCAGAACGGTTCAACCAGCACGGGCGGTTTTGTATCCAACAAGGGCAACGGCTCCGATGAGGCAGCATTGCATGCATTACCAATCGATGTGATGAAGGTTGGGCTTGAGCTAAGCGCTGATCAGGTCGCGAAGATTTCAGCAATCCAGCGCCAGCTTGAGACATCCCGTCGTAACAAGATGGCAAACCTAGGTGGAGCGATTGGCGGTGGAGATGACATCAATCCTGCGAAGTTCAACGATGTGATTATGTCTATACAGGCAGATGGTCAAAATGCCGATCAGCGAATCCTGGGCACACTGACATCGGAGCAGCGCAATTACGTTGGTACGTTTTTACGTGATGTCAACATTTTGCGTGGTGCTAATATTCCAGCGCATTTGGTCAGGGACTTACAGCTTTCCGAGGCGCAGCTGACGAAGTTGTTTGACATTTCTAAGAAGGTCCGCGCGGATTACGATGTTCGCATTCAGCGTGCGATCTGGTCGCAGGACATGGCAACCGTCAAGCAGCTGATGAAGGATTCTGCGCTGGCGCTTCGCTCCAAGGTAAATGCAACGCTTAGCGAGGAGCAGGTAGCGTTTCTCAATCGTTTCGAGCAACAAAATCCATCGCTGAAGGTATCGCCATTCAATCGCACATTTGGCTACAGCAGTGCATCCGCTGGGGGATCGGCTGGAGGCAGTGGTGGACGTTTTGGCGGTGCACAGAGTGGAAGTTCCTCCGGCGGCTATAGCGGCGGCGGCGGCTTTGGGAACTCGAGTGGGAACGCTAGTGGTAACTCTGGCGGTTTTGCAATCCCACCTGGGCCGTAGGGGTCTCGCAATGTTACCCGCATTGCGTAGTCATGTCACTTATGGGCAGACGTGTGGACGGATATAAGTGAGTATCGATGACGCGTCAGCTGCAGTCAGGGGTGTTATTTCGTTGACTTGGATGACAAGAAAGACAGCTACTGGGAGCAAGACAGTAGTATTTTCACTTACTTTCTGAAACTGACGATTACCTCAAAAAGCCTCCTTGAAAACAGGGAGGCTTTTTCTCGTTGGCAAATTTTGTCCTAACCTGTCAGAGTATTCTTGAGGTCCTACTATGACAACAATGAACGTATCGCTGCCTGAAAAGTTGAAACAGTATGTTGATGGTCGTGTTGAAGCTGGCGGCTATGGTACTGCAAGCGAATATGTTCGTGACCTGATTCGGCAAGACTTAGATAACCAACGGAAAGAACGGAATGATCGTCTGGATGGTTTACTTCTCGAAGGTCTAAAGAGTATGGAAGAAGAGGGGACTTTTGAGATCACAGACGAATATTGGGACGAGATGCGAACCAGGATTAAGTTGAAGAGAATCAAGGTCGCAGTTTAGTGGGCATTAGCAAACGTACCTTGAGAGCAACAGTCGCCATTGATGCAGATGTTGAACTGATCTCTGGGTATCTCGATGAACTTGCTGGGCCTGAAGTGGTGGCTAAACAACTACTACATTCTCCATCACAACAAGTGAGGTAACGAGCATCTAAAAACGTAACCATCACAGCTTAAGCAAATCGTGTATCGAAAACGGCTACTCTTGGTGTTCGGATTCTTGCCATTGCTTCCATCAGCTTCAATCCAACAAGTGTAAAAGGAGGAGGTAAGACTAAAGGTCTTCTTACCCTTACCAATGTTGCACCTCTGGGTGGAATGACTGTAAGTCTCGGAAGTGACAAAGCTGGTGTATCTGTTCCAGCTTCAGTGGTTGTGCCTGCTGGAAAGAATGCAGTAGCTTTTATTGCAAGTACATCGGTGACAGGTTTTTCCTACGATGCAACAATCACAGGGACAGCAAATGTAGAAACTGGATCTGGAACGCTGAAAGTATTGGCTCCTGCTGTTTCATCTTTCACGCTTTCTATAACAAGTGTAAAGGGTGGACATAAACCCCTGGGCACTGTGAAGATAGCAAAGGCAAGCACCGTAGATGTTGTCGTGAATCTGTCTTCAAGTAATGCTGCTATCGCCTCATTACCAGCGACAAACACTATTCCGAAAGGCCAGCTATTCGCAGCATTCCAGGTAACGACAACTAAGCCTTCTGTTGCATCCTCTGTCACGCGTTCTGCAACAACGGGAGGACTGGCTAAGGTTGTGGTGTTGAAAGTTAGTCCTTAGTTGGGGTTTCGTTAGAAGAAAGAGCCTCCCTTTTGTGGGGAGGCTTTTTTTTCTTGGTTGTTCCTAACCGAAGATTCAGATGTCTATCGAGCAGATGATTGGCAAGTGGTCTGAAAGTCTGGATTCAAACACATCTTCATGACTTCCTGTTTGGCAATCGTTCACCGCATCCAATAGATGTTGGGACATGTAGAGATGGTCAAGTTGATGAATGACTTTGCCGCCACGGTTATTTTTGTGAGTGGGAACTAAACAACCGTGATGCGTACGAAGAGCATCATAAAGTCCCAGAGCATTCATCCTTTCGATTATCTCTAGGTTTCCTCTTGGATTGCTTCCCCATAGGTAGTCAAAAGTTTCAGAGCTGTTAAGGTCACCGCCAACGATCCAGGCGTCTGAATGAATTAGAGGATGGTCAAGTAAGCACTTCCAAAGAATCTCTGTTGCCCACACATGAGGATTTTGCTCGAGTTTGACTCCGGTAACATCAATACCAGCAGTGAAGGTGTCAGGAACAATCCACGCAGGGCTATAGGCATTAACCAGATTAAGCTTTTGGTTATTGACGTCGATGGACTTTGCGAGGATGTTACCTTTGAAGAAATCTCTTGCATCGTTCACCCAGGCTATCGTTGAGGTTAGTTCTAAATCGCTAACAAATGGGTGCTTACTTAGGATGACAGTGTGAAACGTCTGGACTTTTCCGGATTTACTAATGGCAGGCAAAGAATAGACACTGTATTCCGACACGATTGAGTCTGGGATACTGCCCACTTCTTGAAGAAATGCGACTTCAGGATCAAGTAGTTGTAAGTAATCGCATGCAGCACTTCCTTTAGTGGCTCTTCGCATATTCCAGGTGACGATTTTCATATATGCCTGAAGATAGCACAAATAAACTATTTCGTTAAGCAATCAAGTATTCCAAGGTATATGTCAGGGCCGATTGTCAGGCTGTTGTGGACATCATCGACGAGTTGAAGAGAAGGTTGAAAGCGGCCAATATCTCCACAAAATAGCCTCTATCATTTTTCCACCGACACGTTCTCATCTCCAGTGTTTAAGCCCCAAGTTGGATAGATTTTGGGCTTAGAAGGGCCATTCTTGTTTTCGGATATAGAATGGATAACAGAGTAGAGTCGTATTATTCTCAATAAGTAGGACACCGTTGATGGATCTTGACAAAGCTTACATTCTAAAGTTTGGAACGCAGATAACTGTGGCAAGTGCCGGGTCGATGTCGGTCGATAAGTCAAGTATAGCTGCAGTGGATCGTTGGTTTCCTTCAATCAAGGTAGACGGAATGTCAATGATTGGTTGGAGCATTGTCATGAAGTATCGACCACACAACTCAGCAGAGGCTGGGGACAAACTGATTCGTTCTGCCGTTGAACTGGAAGTTACTTCTGTCGGTCTCGAGCGATATGAAAAGATGGTCGCAAAAGCTGTCGCTCCGATCATCGTGAATGAACTGTCCTCAAAAGTAACTTACGCCTTTGCGCACATTCCACTAACTACTCCTCTAAGGCTTGATGTTCCCTTTGAAGATCAACATGAAGTCTTCAAGGAGATTGTCGAGCATACTAAGACACTTACCGACTGGTATCGCAAATCAATTCTGGGTGCTGATTTTAAGGGACGAGATCAGGGGAATACCAATGCAAATCGGTAAGAAAACACGAGTACAAGACATCCGCTCAGTTTGGAAGAAAGAGAACGACTTTTCGGACTGGTTGGTGACAGAGGATGGAATGTCATTGCTTTCCGAAGAGCTTGGCATTGAGGTCGAGAATCTTCGTCGGGAAGTAAGAGCTGGTGATTATCCTTGCGACATTGTGGGGAATCTTCTTGGCGACGAGCATCATGTAGTGGTGATCGAAAACCAATATGGAAAGACTGACCACGACCATCTGGGAAAGCTGCTGACATATGCAGCTGTTCACAAGGCAACCACTGGCATTTGGGTATCGGAAACCATATCGGATGACCATCGCAAAGTGATTGATTGGCTGAACGAAAACACCCCTGACAATGTGAATTTGTATCTTGTGGGACTAAAGCTGTACAGGATTGGTGATAGTCCAGTGGCTCCGCAGCTTGATGTTGTTTGTCGGCCAAATTATGAAGTGAAGGTTACGAGTGGAAACCAGACTCCCGGTGAGATCGAGCGGCGAACTTGGAGAAGGGATATGTGGACACGGATCATTGAGACTGTGGCAGCTACTAAACCAACATTTCGACTGCAGAAGCCACAAGGTGAATATTGGTCATCAATCTCTATTGGCAAGTCTGGGTTCAGCGTGAATATGATTCTGAACGTCAAGAACAAAAACATCGGAATTGAACTTTACATTTCAACGGATTGGACTGACATTGCCTTTCGAGCTCTTTACGAACAGAAGGACGAAGTTGAAGACGTACTGGGGGCGCTTGATTGGCAGCCACTGGAAGGAAAGAAGAGTGCACGGATCATTTTGGTTACGGATATTGACCCCAAAGATCCAGATCGACAGGATGAAGTGGATGCTTGGTTCGCTGACAACGTCCAACGCTTCTATGATGTGTTCAAGGATAGGGTGGCAAGATTAGAGGCGCCGTAGAGGTTAACCCTACTCCTCAAAATAATCTCCATCGATTCTCATCACCTTCACAACTCTCTGCACTCCGACCCCCACACCATATTCGATCATCAGCCTGGAAAGCTCTGCGCCATCGATGAGAACAATCTTGGAGTCGATGTTCTTTACATAGTCCATGGCATCGTTTGAATAGGAGCTTGTAGTAATAAACACTCCTTTCTTTGCCCTGAATCCTTGAAGAGCGCCAGCAAACTTTTGGATTTCTGGCCGACCAACGTTGGCTTCCCATCGTTTTGCCTGGATGTAGATAGTGTCAAGTCCAAGTTTGTCTTCCTTGATGATTCCGTCCACTCCACCATCACCACTTTTCCCAATGGTTTTGCCGGCATCCTTGACACTTCCGCCGTATCCCATTGCAACAAGAAGGTCCACAACAATCCTCTCAAAGAAGGAAGGGGAGACAGTTTTGAGCTTGTCCAGGAGATCGTCCTCTAAAACCTGTTGTAATGAAAGAGCTGCGGAATCAAGTTGTTCATCTGGCGATAACAGAAATGTATCAACATCAACTTTAGAGCGTTTCTTGCGTGAAGTTAGAGTTAAAGTAACACCGGAACGATCTCTATTCTTCCTTCTATAGAACTCCGCAAACTCTGGATACCTTAGTAAGAACTGGTTATTTACGGTTACATCTGTAAGTTTTGCGACCTTGATGCCTTCTTCAGAAATGGTGTACGTAGCGGTTTTCGGGCGTAACAATAGTCCTGCTTTTGTCAGATATGTGACAGTCCAACTTACTCTATCTTTAGCAATAGTTTTTGAACCGCTTGGCAACATCTCGGAGAGTTGTTCATTCGTCCATACCAGCTGCTTAGCAAGCAATGCCAGAATGTCATCAACTTTCCTTGTTCCTTTATCGGCCATCAGGGAAAGCACAGGACTCATAAGACTTTGGTAATCAGGTATGGCCATGGTCCAGTTTACTTGGTTTTAGTGGGTGAAGAACTATACTTGCCCTCTTGCGATCCTATTGGTAGGGTGGTGACTATGGATGTACAAGAAGTAGTCGGAGCACTCAATCGTGAACTCTTTGCTGTAAGTGGCGGAACGGTGAGAATTAGGAAGACAGATGCCAAAAGCGTAGAAAAGTGGTTTCCATCGGTGGAATTTATTGATATAGATGGCAAACCATTGAAGATGGACAAATGGAAACTGACGTTGAAGTATCGTCCTCACGGTTCTGATGATGTTGTAATTCTGCTTGAACGCACTGTAATTGAACTTGAATATTCGACGGTCGATACTATTTTGCATTCAAAGATGAAGTCAAACAAGCATCCGATTATTGAAGTGAATGAGCTTGCTGGTGGTGACAAGTACATGTTTGCTCACATTCGGTTGAGTCCAGTTCTCGACCTTTCAACACCCTTCGAATCTCAGGGTTCTGCCATTAGCCAGATTCATCAACACACCCTGGAGCTGATCAACTGGTGGATTGGGATTAGATAACAAAAAGCCCTCCGTTCTCACGGAGGGCTTTTTCTTTCAAGAGGATTAGTTGGCTAGCTTCTTCCTTCGGCCTCTAGCAACCAGGCCCAAAAGTCCAGTTCCAAGAAGTCCCATAGCTGCCCATTCAGATGGTTCTGGGACTGCAGAACTACCGTTCGGATTTACGAATCTGAATCTATCAAGTCTGTTATTGTAGATGTTGTCAACGAGAACAGTTTTGTCATCAAGGACAGCAACAACTCCTGCGAGATTGAACTGGCCAGGACCACTCCCGTATCCGTTACCTATAGTGTTGATAAAGTTTCCGTTGTTATCGAAAACTGAAACTCTTTGTCCCCAGTGTTCACCGACATAAACCCATCCATCCGAGTCTGTCGTGATCTGATCAGGAGATTGAAACTGCCCTGGTCCAGATCCCTCGTTACCAAACTGAAACAAGAAGTTCCCATCTGCGTCAAATGCTTGAACTCGTTCAGTCGTATATGGGATTGCATTCTCGACGATAAAGACTCGATCATTTTTGTCAATCGTAATCCCACTTGGCCATGCAAACGTGCCTTGTCCAGAAGTACCAAATGAACCGAATTCTCTAACGAATGTGCCATCCGTCTTGTAGACTCGGATCTTATGTGCATATTCGTCCGCTACATACAATTCTCCACGTGAGTTTGTAGCTAACGAGCCTGCACCTCCAAACTCACCCTGGCCAATGTTCAACAAGAAGTTGCCGTTGGCATCGAATTTTCGAACAACATTGTTGTCTTTAATGTAGATGTTTCCATCACGGCCGAAGGTACCCTGTCCACCGCCGGTTAGTATTCCGTTACCCCACACTGACAATATGTTTCCGTTGTAGTCTGCCTTGGTGACAGATGCGTCAGCACTCCGATAGTAATAGTTCCCGTAAGGGTCAGTGAAAGCAGCTCCGATTCCTATACCAACGGTTTTTTCGAACTCCCACGATTGTGCCATCGCTCCAGTTGAAAGTGCTAGGAAACCAAGAGGAAGCAAGAACTTCTTCATTTAGCTACCTCATACTTCTTCTTTCGGCCTCTAACAACCAGACCTAAGAGTCCAGTTCCAAGTAGTCCCATTGCAGCCCATTCAGATGGTTCTGGAACGGCGTTGTTACCTGGGTTGTTGGGGTTGTAGTTCCACTCGACCATGAATCCATAGGCCTTGCCGACGATACCGTTACCTAGGTCTCTTCCATCTGCATAGTCGTCGTCCCAGTCGTTCTGAAATCCATAGTAGTTGAAGTGAGAAACATGGTGCATTGCTAAAAAGTCTTGGTTGCCACCATAGGCATTATTTGGTTCACCTGGCCACCAGTTGGTGTAGCCCCATGTTTCCCCTGTGACCCACTTCCAAACACCTTCGGTTTCGCGGTCGGTAGCTCCAAGTAATATATTGCCATAGATACCGTTGTAAGCTGTAAAACCGCTAAATCCGTTTGCTACAACAAAAGCGTTTTCCGATGCCGACGTTATTGTTGCCAAATGGCCACCCATGCTTATCGCTGAAGCATTCGCTTCATCCCAGGTGAACAGATTAGAGTTGGTGATCCGTTGATAATAATGACCGTTGTCTGCATTGTAGAAAATAGAACTGCCAACATTCTGCGCCATTGCTCCAGTGGAAAGAGCTGCGATTCCAAGCGCCACTAATAACTTCTTCATTTTGCACGTCCTTAGAAGGGTGAATGGGCCATGCTAAGTACACTAGTGACTTGTGGACATCCGTATAATTACTAGGTTTTAGGCACTTTTGCTGGGTATTTTCAACGCACCAGGAAACCTATTTTGGTGCTTCACATATATCTTTCCCATCAGTAGTTAAGATGAGAACCAACCCACCTGATACACCAACCCCACTTCAACAATCAACACCCAGTACTTCTAACAGCAACATTTATCCAGCATTAAATAATGTGGCGGATCTTTTGCTTGTCCCTGTCTCGTTGATCCGCCAATTATTCAGTGACGTAAGGGTCGGTATGTTTCAACAGGTGTTTCCGCGAATCGTCAATCTCACCAACAATCCCGAACAGGAGGGCGAAATTCGTGTCATGTAAAGGCGCGACAAGACTCAAGAAGATTTGAGGCACAATACAAGTGGCTGTTTTCTTGTGGCGGCTTTATTCTTTGCGATTCATTTGGGGAGGTTTCGACCGGTGACAAGCAAAATAGGGGGGCAGTTTCCCCAAAAGCTGCGGTTTTTGTTCTTTTTTAGGGGCAATTTAGGGGCCCAAAAATACAGTGAAAAATACAGTGAAAATACAGTAAACACACCGAACTCTGGAGGATTTGGATGAACTTTCACCAGCTTCCGTGTCCTTGGATCAATGTCCAAAAATCCGTCAATCATCCCACCCACCACACAAATCCACCCTTTTTTAGCCTATGAGGTTTGCCAATGGGCTTCCGTATGATAATATTTCCCGTCAAACACATTGACTTGCTGGAGTAGCTCAGTGGTAGAGCGGCTGTTTTGTAAACAGCGGGTCGCGGGTTCAAGTCCTGTCTCCAGCTTTTAGTGTGTTTTGTATGGGTCTGTGTCCGAGTGGCTAAAGGAGGCGGTCTGTAAAATCGTCGGCGTAAGCCTACACAAGTTCGAATCTTGTCGGGCCCATCATGAAGGGGATGCCAATGGCATCCCCTTTTGAGATTTTACACAGAGGACCACGCCGTGGAACGCCATATCGCTATCATCGGAACCGGACTAATCGGCACCAGCATCGCCCTCGCCGCAACAAGCGTTGGATACACCGTCGATGCCTGGGATCCATCGGCTGAAAACCTCTCCACCGCCGTAAACCTCGGTGGCGTCCAACACGCATCAAAGTCCCTCGGTGAAGCCGTACAACACGCAACACTTATCATCGTCGCGACTCCACCGGAACTCATCGCAGACACCGTACGTTCCGTCCTCGCATTCGCGAGTAAAGAGAGCATTGTCACCGATGTCACATCCACCAAAGTTCCCCTCATGCAGCTCGCCGATGCCGACCCCCGCTTCGTACCCGGACATCCGATGGCAGGCAGCGAGCGCCACGGTGCCATCCACGCCCGGGCAGATCTGTTCCACGGGGCCGTCTGGCCAATCTGTCCAGCAGAAAAGACATCCGCAGAATCGATCGCCAGAGTCGAAGCATTCATTCATGCAATCGGTGGGATGCCGATGCGCCTTGATGCCGCCGTTCACGATGCAAGCATCGCCATCACCAGCCATCTTCCACATATTGCCGCCTATGCGATGTATGCGATGGCACGGCAGGCCGACCTCTCTACCGGATTACCAGTCTTCGAACTTGCGGCCGGCGGGTTCCACTCTGCGACACGCGTTGCTGCATCCAGTCCGGAAGTCTGGACACGCATCCTGACCAGCAACCGCGCAGCCGTCGTCGGGACGCTCGATGGCTACCTCGAACACCTCCTCGCTGTAAAGCAGGCCCTCGCTGATGAAGACGATGCACAGCTGGCAAAACTCCTTCACGCCGGAATGCGACATCCAGATAACGTCGTGCGATATCCTTCAGCGTGATGAACTACAACGCGCAAACCTGCACGCATGCCATCGATAAAACCGTTTCTGTCCCAGGCAGCAAAAGCATCACCAACCGGGCACTCCTCCTCGCGGCTCTCGCAAAAGGAACGACAGTTCTTAGGAACGCACTCTTTTGCGATGACTCAGACCGGATGGTTGACTGCCTGCAGAGACTCGGTGTCTCAATCACTATCGACTCTAGTGCAGAATCCATAACCGTCATCGGACTTGGACAAGCATTCGATACACCATCCGCTGAGCTCTTCGTCGGAAACTCAGGAACAACCGCACGCTTCATCACACCAGCCATCGCAGCGGGAAGAGGCACGGTAATCCTGGATGGCGTGGCGCGGATGCGGGAGCGACCAATCCAGGATTTGATAGATGCCGTTGCACACCTTGGGGGAAATGTTGAATCCATCAATGGAACGGGATGTCCGCCACTGCGTATTCATGCGCAGGGCCTGCGCGGTGGCAGGTCCGTGATCAAAGCCAACACAAGCAGCCAGTTTTTGAGCGGATTATTACTGGCATCCCCTTACGCCACAGCAGATTCCATTATCGAAATCGATGGCCCATTGCTGTCGGCGCCATACGTCACGATGACTATAAAGATGATGGCTGCATTTGGCGTTGATGTTCACACAAATCCTGAATTCTCCGTTTTCACCGTCCCCGCAGGAACCGGCTACGTCTCTCCAGGAGAGTACATTATTGAACCGGATGCGTCATCGGCCAGTTATTTCTTTGCTGCTGCGGCAGTCACTGGCGGATGCGTGACGGTACGCAATATTCATCCGGGTGGATTGCAGGGAGACACTGCATTTACGGATGTGCTTCAATCAATGGGGTGCACCGTATCGGATACTCCGGATGGCATTTGTGTGGATGCAAGGTCAGGTGTTCTATCCGGTGTCGACGTCGACATGAACGCGATCTCGGACACCCTCATGACCGCCGCCGCTGTCGCACCGTATTGCAGTGGACCCAGCCGTTTTCATAATGTGGCTCATGTGCGTCACAAAGAAACTGATCGCCTCACCGCAACCGCAACAGAGCTGTCGCGGTTTGGAATCGAGACACGCGAAGAATCCGATGCCTTGACTGTGAATACAGTGACAGCAGATACGACTGGTCATCCCGAGCTGTGGCGGACATACGATGATCACCGGATGGCAATGGCTGCTGCGGTGTTCGCGTTGCGCCGCGAAGGCGTGGTCATCGAGAATCGGGCATGCGTCAACAAGACATTCCCAGACTTCTTTGAGCGCTGGGAGAGGTTACTCGCATAATGGCAAACATCAGAGTCGCGATTGATGGTCCGGCGGGCGCGGGAAAGAGTACGGTTTCACGCGAAGTTGCGCGGCAGCTGGGCTATGTCTACCTGGACAGCGGGGCGATGTACCGGGCTGTCGCATACGCCGCGATTGAGAAGGGGATGCCGCTTGATACCGCCAACGCTGACGCATTGACCGAACTGGCGAATGATGTCACGATCACATTCAGTCAGGATGTTCCACCAGCGGTTTTTTTGAATGGCTCTGATGTGTCATCAAAGATAAGAACTCCCGAGTTGGGGACTGCAGCATCGATGGTGAGTCAGATTTCCGGAGTGCGGGTCGCGATGGTGAAGCAGCAACAGCTGCTTGGTAAGACGGACAACATTGTGATGGAAGGTCGGGACATCGGGACTGTTGTGTTCCCGGATGCGGAAGTCAAGGTCTACCTGACGGCATCGGTTAGTGAACGTGCCAGGAGACGTGCTGGAGAGCTTCAGGCAGCGGGGCAAGACGTTGACATCGATGACATCGAACGGCAAATTGCTGAACGGGATTATCGCGATATGAATCGGGATGATTCGCCGCTTTGTGTTGCCGATGGTGCATGGGAGCTCGTTACCGATGGCATCGCGATCCGTGATGTTATTGCGCTTATCGTCGACCGCGTTAAAGCATATACAACGCTTGCCTGACTGAGCCTACGATGTACAGCAGCCTTACGGTGGTGCAGAGGCACATCCCAGAACTGGTAACTTCCCGGACTTAAAGTAAACTGCGGTGGAACATTGCAATGTCTGAGTCAAAGCCACAAACATCAACAAAACACGACACGTATGCATTTCTGGAGACCGCAGGGAATCTGTTTATCTGGTTGATGGGAGGGCTTTATGTCCGAGGTGCTGATCGTGTTCCAAAGCACGGTTCAGTTTTGTTGGTTTCAAACCATGCGAGTCTTCTGGATCCCGTTGCCATTGGTGTCGCGACGCCGCGCCGTGTTCTGTTCATGACGAAGGCTGAGCTGTTTAAGATCAAGCTTCTCGGGTGGTTACTCGATGGTGTTGACTGCTTTCCCGTAAAGCGGGGGAGCGCAGACAGAGGTGCCTTCAAGCTGGCCATCCAGCGCCTTGCCGAGGGGCGCTGTCTCTGTATATTCCCGGAGGGGACACGCAGTCCGGATGGCAGGCTACAGTCTCCTGAACCAGGAGCTGCGACGCTTGGTATGCGAATGGGCGTACAGCTGGTGCCTGTTTACGTCAAGGGTTCATTCGAGATGCTGGGAGTCGGCAGGCCACTGCGCCGTGGACGTATCGATGTCATTTTTGGAGATCCGTTCTCCTTTGAAAAGGGTATCGATAAAGATGTCGCCGGTCAGGTTCTCATGTCGAAGATTCAGGAGTTGGCGGACAATCCGGACAGGGATCCGGCATTCGTGATTCGTCCACATCGATTTTCAAAGCCATCGGAGCGCGTGGACAGCAGCAACTCACATTAGGTACCCGGGGTAACAAAAGAAAAGGTGCCATAACACGACACGTGTTGCGGCACCTCTTTACTACTAAATGTACGCTGCGCTACTCGGCAGCCTCGATGTTTAGGAAGATGATCTGGCCGGCATCATCGATGTCGATACCAATCTTGCCATCCAGGACGCCATCCAAAAGCGTTTTATCCAGTTGAAAAGCTGCGAGACGATCGGCGGTACCTTGCTGACGGATGCGACGCTGACGTCCACCCACGGTCTTGAAGTGTTCCGCTTCCGCATTCACGCTGCGTGCCCACTGAATAACATTACGAAGCTCGGTTTGCGATGCACCACGGGCGCCGCGAGTTGCAAGCAATGCGCTTACAAGGCGGCTTGACTGGGTTTCTGTATCTACCGTTGTGCGACGACGTCGTCGGCGAACCGGGGTTTCAACGGCCGGATTCGGCTCCGGGGCGGGTTCCGCAACCAGTTTAGTTGTTCTACGAGCCATTACTTCTCCAATATCCAAACAATCTGGATATTAATCACCTGAAAATTCGCACAACTGACATTTCTTTCACCTAAGCTGCGTTTTTGATACGTCATCTGTGCTACGACCACCTGATTAGTCGCGTTGACATCTTACGATACTTGCAAATGAAATGAACCCCTAATGAGAATCAATTTCAAAAATAAGTAGGTCACTATGTTTGAAGCACTGGTTCTATCGGGAAGGCGTAGTGGGAACCTCGAAAAAAAGCCCACATCTCTTCAACCAGAGAGTGAGCTTCATTCTAGATAGATTAAGCGTTAGCTGTCCCGTACCCTGTTGGGCGTTGTCGCAAAGCGTGCGAAGCGCCTGTTTTAGTGGGATCACGTAGTGGGAACCTCGAAAAAAAGCCCACAGCTCTGCATCCAGAGAGTGCGCTTCATTCTAGAAACATCAAACGTACAGTGTCCCGTACCCCTTTGAGCTTTTTCTCAAAGTGTGCGAAGCGCCTGTTTTAGTGGGACCACGTAGTGGGAACCTCGAAAAAAAAGCCCACATCTCTTCAACCAGAGAGTGAGCTTCTTTCTTGATAGATGAAACGTTAGCTATCCCGTACCCTTTTGAGCGTTTTCTAAAAGCTTGCGAAGCACCCGTTATGACTTTGACGGAACAGGTCGGAGCTTGTCCATAATCCTCTGTTCAATACCTTCCAGGTGAAGATCGCCGGACATCAGGCGACCAACGAGCTTTGTCCCGGCGGGGTTTTTGACGCCAAGCTTGTAAGAGAGGTACGGCGTGCGGTGAAAGAGTTTAGCTACACGGTTGGCGGCATCGAACTCGCCACCAAACATCGCCTTAATGGCATCAGCGTACGCATCAACCCTATCTGTCAGGATGTGACGGGCAGCCTCTGCACCGCTACGGACGGCATATTGAATCCCCTCACCAAAGAGCGGCTGTACCAAGCCTGCAGCATCCCCAACCAACATGACGCGTCCAGTTTGATCGACGATTGGCTCATTGCCCGTCCAGTAGGGGATAGGATGTGCCCAAATTTTGATGTCATCCCCCAGTAAGTCGGGAGATAAGCCAGCCGAAACCAGCTGTGTTTTCATCGCGTTTAGCAGCGTACTCGCCACGGTATTCAGGCCGGCTGGTGTGGGCTTCTTTGGCGTCAGCATGCCAGCTCCGACAGAAAGAATCCCTAACTTGGGGAATATCCATGCATAGCCGTTTTTGACGGTACCGTAGTCGAGGTAACAAGCCGCGGACTCAAGCTGCGGGTGCCAGGGGTTTTCAGGAGTTGCATCGTCAAACGGTATCTCGGCCTCACGGGCAATTCCCCAGCGCTTATTCAGGCGCAGGCCCACGCGTGCTCCGACAACCCCTTTTGCACCATCGGCTCCTACGACGTAGCGACTCCGATGTACGGTGCCATCATCGGTGGTTACTTCCACACCGCTTGCATCCGGAACAACCTGCGTTACCCGTCCACCGAGAATGACAGTCGCTCCCTCTGACTCAGCTCGGGTTTGAAGGTAGTGGTCAAATTTGGGACGCATTACCATCCAGACCTCGGATGGACTGTCGTTTGCAGTCAGCATTGGGGCAAGAACAGGATCTTTGCCCTTCCACGAATGGCGCAGATGCGTGACGGTTGTTTCTAGAAAGCCAGCCGGATCCAGACCATCGACATGGTTTTGCAGCGACACCGGGATTCCTCCGCCGCATGGTTTGTACCGGGGAAAGGTCGCATTTCGGTCAAGTAGCAGAGTTTTGAGACCGCCAGCCGCACACTTCCATGCACATGTCGCACCTGCCGGGCCTGAGCCAACAACAATCACATCCCACTCTGACATTCAGGCTAACTCCACATCTTGTTTACTTTTCGCAGGAGCAGTTATGAAACACTCCGGCACCTACTCAAATCTATCCACTCGGATGCAATTCTTACCGTTCAAGGCTAATTGCGAAGATCTTCAGAGCCGCATCCTTAGGCAGGTCAATCGCAACCAGATCCGCGGATGGTCTCACATTCAGGCTAACTCCACATCTAGTTTACTTTTGCTTGAGCAGTTGTGAGACACTCCGGCACTTACAAAAATCTACCCACTCGGATGCACTTCTTACCGTTCAAGGCTAATTGCGAAGATCTTCAGAGCCGCATCCTTAGGCAGGTCAATCGCAACCAGATCCGCGGATGGTCTCACATTCAGGCTAACTCCACATCTAGTTTACTTTTGCTTGAGCAGTTGTGAGACACTCCGGCACTTACAAAAATCTACCCACTCGGATGCACTTCTTACCGTTCAAGGCTAATTGCGAAGATCTTCAGAGCCGCATCCTTAGGCAGGTCAATCGCAACCAGATCCGCGGATGGTCTCACAGGTATGACCAGATGTTGCCAAGCTAGGAGTGCATCCTGATCTCCGGTCGGCATCCGCTTTCTTGGAAAGCGCATCGAGATTGCCTCATCTGCACGAACGGGGGATGTCCAGTCCCGGACAGTCCTCGTAACGACTTCAGACTTGCCATCTTTGTAGCGCAGAGTCAGCTGGACTGGCTTTGCCTGATTGCCGATAATGACGGCTGCAATGTGTAATGCAACGTACTTGTTTGCCGGGACATCAAGTTTTTGTCCCTTGCCGGACAGTGCATTCTTCGCACCGGGTGTTGTTGGGCCAAACTTGAACGATGTCGAACGTACGATCTCACTTGAGATATCGCTTGCATAGCCACTTGGGAAGAAGAGCTGGCCTGCGTTGATACCGTAGCGGTCGGCGGGAAACCACTCGCCGGGGAATGTTGCTCCCAAACCATCAACATCACCATCACGTGGTGCGTTCTCATACGCAATAGCATCGGTATCGAACTTATCGCTTAGGTCAAGCATCACGGCTCTGCCACCGGTGACCGTTACCCCTACAAAGACTGCATCTTCGCTCCTGGTAACCGGATGGGTGGTTAGAAAGAAGTCCGGCGGACGCATCGGAAGTACAGCCAGGATATACCGCCCCGGGCGGTCCGGAACGCGGAACGTTACCGGTAGGTCACTGCTCTCACCAACAGGGATATCCGACTTGATGTATTCGGTTGGCAGGGCCAGGTTTACAGACATCGGGAAACCATCCGCCTGGAACCAGCGTCCTGTCAGGCCAATCGACCCTTTGGTCCACTTTTCGACGCCTGTATTTGCGATGTTGACGACAATCTGTCCCTCGGCCCCGGCATTGTAGGTTGTCTGCGTGAGCGGTGCTGCAAGACGGACCCGTGCTTCTTCATTGCCTGGGTAGACGGCGACAGCCTGTTCATATGGTTCAGTGATAATATTGCCATCGGCGTCCTTTACCAGGAACTGAACCCAGACATGGCTGGGAAGTGTGGTGCCCTCAGCTGTACCGGTTTGTTCCGGGTATGCACCTGTCAGTGGCTGGCGATCGGCATCATGGAAGTCCACAATAGCCCGGAGCGACTCCCATGCACCAGGTCTAAGGGCCTTGGCTTGTGGCGTTTCGCCTGTCGAAAGGACAACTGTCTTGTCTGAAGAAAGTATCCGCCAAAAGAGCTTGTGCGTACCTGGAGCGATTCCATTTGAGCCGGTGAAGCGGACATCTGCTGTGACCGCAACGCGCGCTCCCGTTCTCTGAAGCGGAGACAGCGAGGTTGACCGGATTTCTGCGTGTGGGGTTTTTGTGCGTACTGTCACGACATGACTGGTAGACCTCGTGGTGTTTGCAGTCTCCGTGACAAATTCCAGAATATACTGGCCATCCGGCAGTGGCGTCGCACCATCAATGGAACACAGAACGCCGACTTTTGCTGTCACCGATGTCCCTCCGGCAAGCAATGCTGTCAGGCGACTGCTTGTCGGTATTGCGGCAATCACTTTGTCATTCTGGAGCCAGCGGTAACCAACTTTGACCGCACTCGGCTCAAGAGGAGCGGTACCTTTGTTCTGGATGGTTACATCAGCGACAAAAAGCTCGGGGCTGGAAACCACGGCTGGAATGCCATTTGTCTGAACTCTGACATCTACGAGCGTGCCGGATGCACCATTCGTTTTGTAGAGACGTGTCAATCCAACGTAGCCTTCGCCGTACTGGCGGCTCGGAGCAATCTCGTTACCGGAGGCGAAGTCATTCCATGAATTAATGATGACCCAGTCGGCAGCTCTGGAATTGTCCCAGCTCTGGCGGTACGTCTCACCAAGCTTGCGGGGGACAAATGGTCGTTGGCCACCCGGGCTGACTACTGCGATGTTCGGGGAAGATGGCCGTAACGTTCGACCAATTGAAGCGTGGAGGCCGGATGAGTTGGATGTGAGTTTTTCGCCGCCAATAAACACAATCGTTGGGCTTCCCGCAGTTGAACCAAACTTCTCTGCAAAACGCTGTCGAAGTGTGTTCGCCCATACAGCATCCGACGGGAGAATGACAGACTCGCCATCAATCACAACGGGCATTGCCATCATCGTACCAGTGGGCGTAGTGGCTCCGACAGGAATGGTGTGACGCATATGGGGAGGTGTAACAAGCACCCATTTCTGAATGGTGTCCCAAAGTCGGTCCAATCCTGCAGGAGTGGTTGCATCAAGTGGGGCATCGTCAGGCTGCACAGCAATAAACGGTGCGAGGGCAGGTGTCATCTCTCCGCGCAGCGCGAGCTCCAGCTTTGCGGCAACCACTACCATTTGGGCCTTCATATCAAGAACCCCAGCCACACCAGTACCGCCAGTAACGCAGTAAGCTACATCAATACCCGCGCGCTGCATCCCGAGGAGTTCACGTCGGTGGTGATCAACACGGTCGCTGGAATACCAGGGTCCCATTCCGAGGAGAGGTTGGTCGATAAAGCCGATGCTTCCATCCCGGGCGATAACTCCGCGGGTGGGGGAGGATGGCTTTAAGAGGTCAGCATTTGTAGATGCGAGGTACAAGGCACCGACTGGTTTTAGCCCGGGAGGGTTACGGGACTCATCCAGCGTTGGAGCAACCCCGGGCTGGAGTGTGATGACAGCGGTTGCCTGTTTTGTTTGCCATGCCGGCAAGCTGACTAAGACTTCTGACTCCGGCCATTCCGTCGTATCCGTACGACCATCAATGAGCGGGCCGGTTGCTTTATTGGCGAAGACGAAAGGTGCTGTTGAAAGACTGGGCCATGCTGCGGGCGTTGCGGTATCGACTCCACTCGGGAATGTTGCGACATCTGCCTCACCCTTCTTCCGAATTTGGATATACCCGCGAAGAGGCGTATTAGGGGCACAGCCAATCGCATCCCATGGAATTGCCGCCTCTACCTGCCAACTTTTATCTTTATCTGTTGCATCGCCAATCGTTCCATCGATTCCGATACCGTACTTGAGCTTGAAGTTTGCGGTTGGTATGCCATCTTTCGTATATCCAAAACCACCTGCAGGGGAATACGTGATGGTCACCGGTTTACCACCATCAGGCAGCAGCGATAGCGTTACGCTGTCATCTTTATAAATGGCCGGGAGGCTCTGCGGGCTGAGCCCTTTTGCGAGGCCCTGAATGTCCGATGATTCGACTTTGATGGTCAGGTAGACGTAGTCACTATCTTTAGCAAGGCGAAAAAGAGCTTTCGGAGCATCCTGACTCAACGGGAATGCGGGAGTCAACACGGAAATACAAGCAGCCAGACCTAACACCTTTGCAAACCTGAGCGAAGCCATCAAATTTCCCGTCTCCCATCAAATGCCTGAATCAGCGTTGCTGAATCCGTGTAGTCAATATCCCCACCAACGGGGATGCCATGTGCAATCCGAGACACTTTGCCTACAAAAGGTTTCAATAACTTTGCAAGGTAAAGCGCAGTGGCATCGCCTTCGATACTGGGGTTTGTCGCGATCACGAGTTCGTCAAACGAAGCCTCGCCAACCCGGTTTAGTAATTCTCGGATGCGAAGTTGCTCCGGACCTACGCCATCCATTGGGGCAAGCAGTCCGCCAAGGACGTGATATCGGCCGCGAAACTCTCCTGTCTTTTCCAGAGCGATGAGGTCACGTGATTCTGCGACAACGCACAGGATTGCCTGATTACGCCGTTGATCGGAGCAAATATCACACAGCTCCTGATCCGTTACGTGAAAGCAAACTGAGCACTGGCGCATATGCGCTTTGACGTCTTCAATCGCAGCGACCAACCGGGTCACCGCTTCGTTGTCCAGTTTTAGGATGTGAAAAGCCAGGCGTTGAGCCGATTTCGGTCCAACCCCTGGCAATCGTTCAAACTCCGCAACCAATCTGGCAAACGGACGCGCATACGTAGACAATCTGACCTACGCCTAGCCAAGTCCTGGAAGGTTTAGACCAGGGATATTTGGCATCAGCTTTCGCTGCTCTTCGTTACGCATGTCTTCGGCTGTGTTTATGGCACCATTGACAGCCGTCAGAATCAGTTCCTGAAGGGTTTCCACGTCATCAGGGTCAACGGCATCTTTGCTAATCGTCAGGGACATTAAGTGTCCGTTACCATCCACTACAGCCTTGATAACACCACCGGCGGTTCCTTCGATTCGTGCTGCCTCAAGACGCTCCTGCATCTTTTCAGCATCTTCGTACATTTTCTTTTGGACCTGTTCAATCATCTTGGCCATGCCTGCACCGCCAAGAGGATTGCCGCCGCCGCCACCCAGACCTTTAAATGGATTCGCCATTGTCATAAACTCACTTTCAAATTGCTTTGTGTGCGATCAGTGTATTGGATGCTCCAACATCTTGCCCCCGAAGACTTCAAGAACCTCACGCAACAGGGGGTCGTCCGGCGCCCCGGCATTTGCCACAGATTCATCATCGGGCACTACGCTGGAGCTACCGGAAACATTGTCTAAACCACCATCCTGAGAGCTTTGTCCGCCACCGGAAGCCTGTGTGTCCGGGGGAGGCGCTTCCAGAGTGAAACGCACTCCGCGAATCGGCTCTGACAACCCCAGCGCCCTGCCAAGCACCTTACGAACAAAGTCAGATTGCTTTTGGTCGCTCATCATGTCTTTGTGCGCCGAGCTTTGGAAGGCAATTTCCACGACGCCATCCATTGCTCCAACCGGCCGTGCAGATGCCAGCATCACCCCGGCACGTTTGCTGATTGCTTCCGCAGATGACAGGAATGTCGGCCATGCAGACAGGACATCTGCGAGCGACCAGATTGATGTACCGTCGTCATCTCCAGTTTGCTGATGCGATACAGGGATCACTGGATCCAAGGCAGGGGGGGTATTGACGACCGTGGGGGGCACTGATTCCGGCTGTGCCGGGGTTGTTTGTGTTGGCGTCGGGCTTTTGCCTGCAGCGCGTGCGGCGCGGATGGCCGCAAGTGCGGCCGGAATTACAGGTGCATTGCCAGCATCGGATTGTTCAGCCTTGGATGCAGGGGGCGATGTTTGCGGAGCAGGTCGATCAGGCGGGGTGACGTTGGCTGCCTCAGATGGTGGATTATTCCGGGATGCCGGTGCAGCTTGACCTTGCCCACGCTGAGGTGGCGTTTCAGTTTGTGCAGTGGCGGTCGTCGCTGCTGAGACGGCCGATTCGACAGGGCTGCATGCCCTTGCGAAGGCGAGCTCTATGACTAGTCGATGTTGTTGATTCCAGCGGAGATCAGCCTGTGCTTTATGAACGGTGTCCAGTGCATTTAGGAGAACCTGTTTTCCAATACTCCCTGCGAATTGCGCAAGCTTAGTCCGCTCTTCCTCAGTGCGGTCCGAAAACACGCTAGCACCCGATAGTTGAAATACCAGCAGATCCCGCAGATGACTTGCGACAGAGCGTAGGATGGATCTTGCGTCTTTGCCTTCATCCAGAATATGGTCGGCGAGCTGAATCGCCCCGGACATATCACCGGTTGCCATCGAACGTGTCAAGGCATACAGATGGTCCGCTTCAAGGAGGCCAAGGACTGCTTCGACATCGGATGCTTCAATCGCCCCATCCGTGAATCCGAGGACCTGCTCAAGCAGGGAGAGAGAATCACGGTAGCTACCCTCAGCCGCCCGGGCAACCGCAAGGACAGCGGCATCGGACATTTGGCGATCTTCACTCGAAAGCACATACCGAAGTCGTCCGCTGATATCGGCAATCGTGCCGCGACGGAAGTCAAACTGCTGGCAGCGTGACCGAATCGTAATTGGAATAGATTGTGGTTCAGTTGTCGCCAGAATGAAGACTACGTTTGCCGGTGGCTCTTCCAGTGTCTTTAAAAAGGCATCCTTTGCATCACTCGACAGCTGGTGCGCTTCATCAATGATGTAGACCTTGTAGCGCTGTTGCATCGGACCGTAACCAACGGCCTTGCGCACCTCTTCGATATCGGCCACGCCGCGGTGGCTTGCTGCGTCGAGCTCAACGACATCGATGCAGTTTCCAGCAGTGATTCTCTGGCACGCTTCACACGCATCGCAGGGTTCCGTAACGAAAGTGTCGGATGATTCGCAGTTGAGGGCTTTTGCCAGCAGACGCGCGACTGTCGTCTTTGCCGTTCCGCGGGTGCCTGTAAAGAGATAACCGTGTGCCACCCTGCCTGTTTGAAGCGCATTTTGGAGCGTTCGCACAACGTGCTGTTGCCCAACGACATCGGAAAATGTCTGAGGTCGGTACTTGCGGTAAAGGGACTGATAGGCCATCCGGTTATTGTGTGGGAAGTTTCCGACACACGGGCCGTGCACCTAAAGGCTGCTGCTTCCGCCCTGACCTGGTTCGGAGCCGACCCGCTGCCGTGCCTGTATTGTACCGCTTACACAGCGATTGTCACTTACGGTGTGATGTTCTGTCAGGATAGACTGTGAATGACTATGGCGACCGGACCGACTAATATTAAGCGGACAATCACTGAGGTTGCGGATGAGACAACGCTTGTCCTCGAGGGGGTTGGACGGGTCTCCCGCAAAGTTGTCATTAGTGGTCCGTTATCAGTAGTTCGATATATCGGCGATGTCTTTCTGGTCCTGCTGGAAGCGCTGGCCGGTATCCGCGACACAGACCTCATCACGCACATCCGCCAGTGGTTCGTCCTGGGTGTCCAGACGCTCCCTATTGCTGGCACCACGGTCGGTCTTTCAAGCGCGGTCTTTGCTTACTACACTGTGATGTCCCTCAAGAACTACGGAGCCTCCGGGTTGGTGGGAGGCATTGTGGCGATCACCGTCGTTCGGGAAACGGGACCATTGATCGCGGGAATCATGCTTACCGCGCGTGCCGGGAGCTCGATTGCGGCTGAGCTTGGGGCGATGCGGGCAAGTGAGCAAATAGATGCCCTTCGTGTCATGGGCCTGTCGCCGGTCCGCTACCTGGCAAGTCCACGGATTGTGGCATGCACATTGATGCTGCCAATCCTCACAGTCCTGTCAGACCTGATCGGAGTGGCGGCCGGCGGTTTGGTTGCATCTACAAATGGCGTCTCCATTCAGCAGTACATCACGAGTATCCGGAATGCACTGAACCACTCAGGCTCTGATATCTTTGAGGGGCTCTACAAGGCGATGGTTTTCGGTTGTATTGTCGGCGTCATCGGGTGTAATGAAGGGCTAAACTCAACAGGCGGGGCTGCGGGCGTCGGGTCAAGCACCATCCGGGCTGTCGTCCTTTCACTGGCCCTCATCTTCCTCGCCGACCTCCTCATAACGTTTACAACAAATGGCGGGCTGGCACTGTGAGCCCAACAAAAGGCGTCAGCATTCGTCTAAACGGCATCTGCGTCGACCACGGCTCCACAAGCGTCCTGAAGAATATCAACCTGACAGTCAGCCCTGGCGAGCTGGTCTGTGTGGTTGGGCTATCCGGTTGCGGGAAGTCAACACTCCTCAAGTGCATGTCAGCGCTCGTTGAACCGACATCCGGGGATGTCTTTATTGATGATGTCAACATCACTGCACTCAAAGAGTCTGAGCGGCATGCTATACGTGCGCGAATGGGGTTTGTTTTTCAATACGCAGCGCTCTTTGACAGTATGTCAGTCTTTGAAAATGTGGTTTTTGGAATCCGAAAGGGACCGCTGCGGAACCGATATGCGACTTTAAGTCGTCTTGCGATCGCCCGGCGGGTCACTGAACTGCTCTATGATGTCGGTCTTGTCGGGATTGAGCGCCGAATGCCCTCGGAGCTATCGGGTGGAATGAGACGACGGGTGGGGTTGGCACGCGCACTTGCCACTGAGCCCGATGTCATTCTCTATGACGAGCCAACCAGTGGACTGGATCCAGTTACCGCAGCTGCGATCGACCACCTCATCGTTGACACCAGGGAGAAACGAAATGTAACCAGCATCGTTGTCACGCACGACATGGCATCCGTGATGCGTATTGCAGACCGTGTGGTTATGTTATACGGTGGATTGGTTCATTTTGATGGTTCCCGGGATGCCTTTCGCGACTCGGATGACCCGGTTGTAAGGCAATTCACGGTTGGAGATGTCTCTGGGCCAATACAAACCCGGATGCACCAGGGAGGGAATCGCGTCGATGCGTGACAGTCAGCGGAGCTTGCTGGTAGGACTGACCGTTTTGGCATCGGTTGCTGGCGTTACCTATGCCATAACAACGCTGCGCGGCAATCTGTCGGCGGCATCCACCACCGATGTAAAAGTCGACTTTTCGGATGCCAAAGGTCTTGTTGTTGGTTCTGCTGTGCGTCTGGCCGGCATTCATATCGGTTCGGTCAATAACATCGAGCTGGTAGCAAACAAAGCACGTCTCACATTGCGCGTAGATAACAAATATCCGCTATCAGTGGATACGGAATTTGAAATCGTCACTCCGCTGATTGGGTCGCCGCCGTATGTACAGGTCACTATGGGGAAATCGACGGTGGTAGCTGGTGAGAATCTGGTGATGACCGGGCGCGATACAAAGGGCATGGAAGGCATCGTCAATACCGCCGACTCCGTTCTGACCAAAGTGGATGGAGTAATGTCGGACAAACAGCTGCAGGAAGATATCCGTGTGACGGTACACAACCTGCGCCTTGCATCTGAGCAGCTTCCTGAGACGTTAAAGCAGGCTCAGGCCATCATGAAGAATGCAGCAGAGCTCAGTGCATCCACAGCTAATCTTGTCCCCAAAATTGAGGCGCAGGTCACATTGCTGACAAAGCAAACCAATGGCCTGCTGGGCGATGTACGGGGAGCAGCGCAGAGCGGTAAGAAAGTTGCCGATGAAGCCGTGGGCTTGACGCAGGAGTTGAAGGGCACCGTTGCAGATAATCGTGCGGCAATCAAAGATTCTGTGACCGCGACAAATGAAACCGTGCGTACCATCGCTAAGCTCGTGGATGACCTGCGTGTGACACTGACTGATCCGACAATGCAAGCTGGAATCAAGGGCTCAGTCGCCAACATGGAAGCGATCACAGCGAACACAGTCAAGATTACGCAAAAGCTTGATGAGACCGTTGCGGGACTGGAAAAGCTGGTCAATGACCCGGTCCTTGGCGCAGACATTCGGACAACGATTGCAAATGTCAAAGAAACCAGCGCATCGGTTAAGGACATCACAAAGCGGGCAGAATCAATCCGCTTACCAGGTGAAAGGCGTACCGGAGCCGGAAAACCTGGCATCAACATCCCGGAGATTGCTGAACCCGGCTTGACCTTCGATGCGCGATACGGTACAAAGTCCGGGCGCCTTCGACAGGATGTCCATGCGGTTGTGCCTGGCTTCGCTCCAGACAGCTACCTTCGCCTCGGGTTATTCGATGCAACGGAAGGCAATCGGGTGGATATTCAGCAAGGCTTGATCCGTAGTGACAGCAGTGTGCTTAGGTATGGGCTGTTTGCCGGAAAACTGGGTGTGGGGCTCGACCAGTCGCTCCGTGGGTATGACTTCCGCTTGGATGTCTGGAATCCGGGGGCGATAACGGCTGATGCCCGCGTGCGGAAACGTCTGAATGCAGGTACAGCATTGTTTGCTGGCTACGACGGGATAGGTCGTACTGGTGGACCCGTCATTGGCATTCAGTGGAAGAGGTAATGAGATGAAGGTAATTCTGAACAAGGATATTGCAAAGGTTGGACGCGAGGGCGAAGTTGTCGCCGTAAACGATGGCTATGCGCGCAACTACCTGTTCCCACGTGGACTGGCGGTAGAGGCTGCTGGTGGCGCACTGCGCCAGCTTGAAATCAAGCTTGCTGCTGAAGACCGAAAAGCTGAAAAGCTGTTGGCGTCTGCACAGACGGCACAGGCTGCTCTTGAAGGCAAGACAGTCGAGATTACAGCCAAGGCCGGAGCAGGCGACCGCCTCTTTGGATCGATCACCGCTGCTGACATTGCATCCGCCATCCAAACATCGCTTGGTGTTGCAATTGTCAAGCGTAAAGTCAATCTTCACGACCCAATCAAGGCTGTCGGAACATTCACTGTGCCTGTAAAGCTGCACCGTGATATCACTGTCGAACTTACCGTCTCCGTAAACAAGGCCTAATCGGGGATTACACCTCTGCAAACCCCCGTGGGCAATACTGCCTGCGGGGGTTTGTGATTTCTAAACGATGCTGGAACGAATACCACCACAGAACATTGAAGCCGAAATGGCTGTGCTTGGCGCGATGCTCCTCGGCGAACGCGCAGCGATTGAGCGTGCAAGCGAGCTCCTGCTTCGGGATGACTTTTACCGCGAGGCACATGCCCGAATTTACGAGGCGATGCTGGCGATATCTGAAAAAGGCGAACCAGTTGATATCGTTACACTCTCCGAAGAGCTGCAGCGTCGAAGTCACCTCGAACTCGTTGGTGGCCTGGCTTACATAATGCAGCTCGGTGAGTTCGTTCCCACAACCGCAAATGTCACCTATTACGCTCGTATTGTCCAACAGAAAGCCATTCTCAGAAAGCTGATCGAAACCAGCTCGCAAATTGCCGGTCTCGCATACCAGGACCCCGATAACGTTGATGTCCTCGTTGATCAATCTGAAAAACTCATGCTTGATGTCGGTCAACGTCGGCGTCAAGGTGGGTTTACGCCGCTCAAACCGCTTCTCTCAGAGACGTTTGACAAAATCGAGCATTTGTATTCTGAAAAGGATGTCACAACAGGAGTTGATACGGGCTTCATTGATCTCAACTACATGACTTCTGGTCTGCAAAAAGGTGACCTGATTATCGTTGCCGCCAGACCATCGATGGGAAAGACCGCACTCACACTCACCATGGGACAAAATGCGGCCCTGCTCGGCAAAACCGTTGCCGTTTTCTCATTGGAAATGAGCAAGGAATCGCTCACGCAAAGAATGATGTGTTCCGAAGCACGTGTGGATGCACACCGGCTGAGAACGGGACATCTGCATGCTGATGACTGGACACGTCTCGCCGAAGCGGTTGATCGCCTTTGGAAATGTAACCTCTTTATTGACGACACAACCGATATGTCGGCGCTCGAAATGCGTTCAAAGTGCCGAAGACTAAAAGCAGAGCATGGTCTGGATCTTGTAATCGTTGACTATTTACAGCTGATGCGTGGATCATCCAAGGATGCCGAGAGCCGCAACTACGAAATCACCGAAATTGCACGGGGACTGAAAAACCTTGCCAGAGAAATGGATTGCCCTGTCATCGCGCTGTCGCAGCTTTCCCGCCGCGTGGAACAGCGTGAAGACAAACGCCCAATGCTCTCCGACCTCCGGGAATCAGGTGCAATCGAAGCCGAAGCTGACATCGTTGGCTTCATCTACCGGCCAGCCTACTATGCACGGAAAGAAGCCGTAAGCATGGAAGAGGATGACCAAAAGGATGCAACAAAGGCAGCTGATAATGCCTACAACGATGCTGAAGAAGCCGAATTTATCATCGCAAAGCAACGTAATGGACCAACGGGTACGGTGAAGCTCGCATTTATCCCTAAATATGCCAGGTTTGAGAATTTGGCGCAGCGTCCGGATGATGGCTTGTTATGACAGGGTTGACTGGTATGCAGAGTCTGGCGCACCTCGCCCCCTGCCGCATTACTCAGCGCGCAGAGTCGACCGCTGGGATCATGACCTTCGTGGCCCGACAACGGAAGTTTCAGCTGGATTGGGCGGTTCGAATCGCCTGTTATTCGTGTTATTGGAGGTAGCCTCGAAATGAAAATCCTCGTGATTGGTGGTGGGGGACGCGAACACGCTATCTGTTGGAAACTCGCGCAGTCCAAGGATGTCCGCAAAGTCTATTGCGCTCCTGGCAATGCGGGTACGGCAGAGGTCGCTGAGAATGTTGATATAGCCGTCTCAGATATTGCTGGTCTTGTTCAGTTTGCGCAACATCAGCAAATCGATCTGACCGTAGTTGGTCCCGAAAAGCCACTCATCCTCGGAGTGGTGGATGCTTTCGAAGCAGCAGGGCTTCGTATTTTTGGGCCAACCGCCGAAAATGCACGCCTCGAAGGCTCCAAAGTGTTTTCCAAGCAACTCATGAAGCAATCCGGCGTACCTACGGCAAGCTTTGAAGTTTTTGATAACCCGGCTGCGGCGTTGGACTATCTTGCCGCTTCAAACTTTCCGATCGTGATCAAAGCCGATGGTGATGCAGCGGGTAAAGGTGTTATCGTTGCCGCAAACCTTGCCGAAGGACAGGATGCTATCAAACGCATCATGGTAGACCGTGAGTTTGGCGCGAGCGGTGACAGAGTCGTCATCGAAGCGTGTCTTACGGGCCCGGAAGCCAGCCTTATGGCGTTCGTTGATGGCGATACGGTCGTTCCGATGCTACTGGCACAGGATCACAAACGCATTGGCGAAGGGGATACCGGACCCAATACCGGTGGTATGGGAGCATATGGTCCCGTTCCTGGTATCACCCAGGATGAGATAAATGCCATGTGTGATCTCATCATCAAGCCCGCGGTTCGAGCGATCAAGTCAACAGGTATCCCATACAGGGGCGTGTTGTTTGCGGGAATCATGTTGACTCCCGATGGACCGATGTGCCTTGAATACAATTGCCGCTTCGGTGATCCGGAGACCGAAATCGTACTCCCGTTGCTTGAGACGGATCTTGTTGAGGTGATAAACGCTTGTGTGGATGCACGGCTCGACCAAATTGATGTCCGGTTTTCACAGCGCAATGCAGTGACGGTTGTCCTCGCTGCACACGGTTATCCAGGCGCTGTACGCACAGGTGATGAGCTGACCGGGCTGGATGATGCCTCAAAGCTTGATGCTGTCGCCGTGTTTCACGCCGGCACACGTTTTTCAGAGACGGGAACCATTCTGTCAAGCGGAGGACGCGTGCTGACGGTGACTGCTACCGGAGATAGTTTCGCGGAAGCCCGTGAGCGGGCATATGCTGCGCTCGAGCGGATTCATCTCGATGGTGGTCAGTATCGCCGCGACATCGGTTGGCGCGCTATTTCGGAAGGGTGATGTGATGACGGTACATCGGCGTGCACATTCTCATAATGATTACGAGCACTCCCGGCCGCTGGTCGATGCGCTAAATGCAGGATTTGCCTCTGTAGAAGCAGATATCTATCTCGTCGATGGTCAACTCCTGGTGGCACACGACCGGAAAGATGTGCGCCCCGAACGAACACTGGATGCCCTGTACTTACGCCCGATGATGGAGCGTATACGTCGCCAGGGAGCGGTCCAACCAGGAATTGAATCGTTTCAGCTGATGATTGATATCAAAGCAAACTCAGCGGACGTCCTGCCTGTGCTAGATCGTGCATTACGTCCATACGAGCATATTCTCAGCCATGGGACGGCATCGACCTATGCAGCAGGTGCATTGGAAATTGTCCTCTCTGGTGACCGTCCAATCCGTCAGATTGCATCGCGACGGGATCGAAACATGTTTGTCGATGCTCGGGTAGACGACCTTAAGAGTCCTCAACCCGGTGTTTTTCGAATGGTGAGCGAAGCTTGGCTTTCACACATTCCTTGGTTCGGAAGCGGACTGATGTCACGAAAACATCGGGATTGGCTCTCCCAGTACGTAGAGCGGGCGAATGATCTCGGAATAAAGTCGAGATTTTGGGGTCTTCCTGACACGCCAGCGGGTTGGAGAATCCTCGAAGCGGCTGGAGTGAGCTGGATTGGGACCGACAAGCTTGATGCATGTGCGGCCTGGATGGCTGCTAGGGGGCTTTGATGGAAAGCATTACGATTACAGGCTTTGGTTACACGGCACAGATCTGTCGTCGTGGGGGTGGATTGCAGGGACTCTGGCTCAATGGGCAGCCTGTGACGACTGCTTACTTGGACTTTGATGACCGGATTGGCGCAGAAGGTGACATTCTTGCACCATTTCCAGGCCGAATCAACAAGGGACAGTACCACTTTGTTGGCCAAAACTACCAACTGGCAATCAATGAGCGCTCGGGGCAACACGCAATTCATGGGTTTGTTCGAACACTGCTATGGGATGTTGTCTCGCAAACTGAAACGGATGTCACAGTAGGAGTCATGACATCGCCTGTTGACGGGTATCCGTTCATTGTCCGCTTGCAGGTCTGCTACGGGTTGTCGGAATCCGGATTGTCAGTGACCGCCACCGCGACAAACCTCTCGGATCAGCGAGTGCCCTTTGGGATTGGATATCACAGTTACTTTGTGACCGGGGATGACTACGTTGATACGTGCACCCTCACCGTCCCGTTTGACAGTGTTCTCGAGTTTGATGCACTCATTCCCACGGGAACGATTCTGGATGTCGCCGAGGCCGGAGTTGATTTTCGCATCCCAAGAACGATTGGTGCACAGGTCATCGATAACTGCTTTGTTTCTCCCCAAGGTCAAATGCCAACCGTGGTGCTCTCCGGAGCGACATTGGAAGTGAATGTGTGGATGGATGCAGCTGCCTATCCGAACTGCGTTTTGTTTACGGGGGATACTTTGGTGGATGGGCGTAAACGTCGTGCGCTTGCGATCGAGCCGATGAGCTGCACATCCGATGGCTTTAATCATAGCGAATGGGGACTGACATGTCTGAATCCGGGTGAGTCCTGGAGTGGTGCCTGGGGAGTGCATGTCAAGGTTGTCAATGGTTCAGGAAGTTAGAGTGAAGTATGTCAATTGATGCATTGTCGGCGATAGATGGCAGGTACGAAGCGAGTGTTGCTCCTCTAAAAGCACACTTGTCCGAAGTCGCACTCATTCGTGCTCGTGTCAAGGTCGAAGTCGAGTGGCTGATTCATCTGGCCGGTGAGCCAACCCTGCCCGCTGTCCGTTCTATGCAATCTGAGGAGGTCGATTTCCTTCGAACGCTGGCCGATAGCATTGACAATGATTCAGCAACCGCCATCAAGGAAATAGAACGCACGACAAACCATGATGTCAAAGCAGTTGAATATTGGATCAAGCAAAACCTTGCGGGTACATCGCTGGAAGATTTGTCCGAATGGGTCCACTTCGCGTGTACATCAGAGGACATCAACAACCTCTCGCACGCTTTGATGCTTAAGGGAGCAGTTCATCAGGTGATGCTTCCAAAAGCGCATGAAGTCGTGGCAAACGTCAGCCATTTGGCAGCACCACTATTAGACGCGCCACTGCTGTCGCGAACGCATGGACAACCGGCCAGTCCAAGTACCCTGGGTAAGGAGTTGGCGGTTTTTGTTCACCGATGGAACAGACAACTGACACAAATCGCCGCTGTTCCCTTTCTTGGCAAGATAAACGGAGCAGTGGGAGCATTCAATGCACACATTGTCGCGTTTCCTGCCGCAAACTGGCCGGACATTGCTGAGCGATTTGTGGTACGGCTAGAGCTAACTTACAATCCACTCACGACCCAGATTGAATCGCATGACTACATGGCAGAGCTCTTTCATGCCCTATCCCGGTTCCTCACCATTTTGTTAGACTTTGACAGGGATATTTGGTCCTACATCAGTGTTGGAGTTTTCCGCCAGAAGACGGTTGCTGGCGAAATTGGCTCGAGCACGATGCCACATAAAGTCAACCCGATTGATTTTGAAAACAGTGAAGCAAACATCGGTCTTGCAGTAAGCTTGCTCGATCATTTGGGGGCAAAGCTACAGGTCTCACGTCTTCAGCGTGACTTGAGCGATTCCAGTGCAATCCGGGCCATCGGAACCGCTTTTGGACACGCACTGCTTGCCTTGGTTGCTGCAGGGCGAGGCATCGGTAAATTGGAAGCAGATAGAGCGTTTATGCTTGCAGAGCTGGATCGTAACTGGGAGGTTCTAGCCGAACCGATTCAAACTGTGATGCGCGTCGAGGGCCTTGACCGTCCCTATGAGCGCCTCAAGGAGCTGACCCGCGGCCAGCGCGTTGATGCTGCCGGTATGCTTGCATTCCTGGACACGTTGGAATTATCTCAAGATGCACTTGACCGGCTAAAGGCACTTCGGCCCGACACCTATATTGGCATCGCACCAGAGCTTGGTGCAGCTGCACTTGGAAATGGTTAAGCAGTGCGACAGTATTTGGGCCTGATAGCCGGTGTGCTCCTCACCCTATTGGGTACGGCATTTCTCCTGAGTCCATCGACACGTATTTACGGAGCAATGGTGATTGTCAGCGGTATTGTTGGCATATGGTATGGGCTTGTCGCACTACGGCAGGCCCGCCAGGATCGTTATGATCTCTCGAAACTCTTCGAGGGAGAAGCAATGCCTGAGGGCGGAGAGGGCATTCCAGATAAATCTGGTTATTGCCCTGTCTGCGGCGCATTTATTACATCTCCATATGCGCCTTGTCCGAAATGCGGCGCTGCGCTGTAACGTGGATGCGCGTTGGATTTTGTTGGTGGCTTGAATTGTTGTGACATTGGTAATTTCGTACGATTGACTTACTGTCTCATCAGAACTTCCAGAAACTTTGCAGTACAGCGGAACGGGTTATCAATGTCCTATTTGGTCCATCAAGCGGGTCGACGCGCGACAGAATGAACAGTGCACGAAACGTAAGGTGTCTGCCAGCTGTACGCTCATATCCAATTGCAGACTCAAACTTTGACAACGGCTGGTTGCGATAATCCCATCGCTTCACCGCTGCGTAGAGACCTTCACGTGCGGATATACCCATGCGTCCATCCACATAAAATCCCCACACGGGTGCATCTTCATCTGCACCAAACACGACTTCGCCTCGTGCAGCGTATTTCCCAACAAAGTACTGGGCATCCGCAGCAAATCTGGACTTGACAACGGTGGGACCAACTTCCGTGCTTCCAGACAGATAGTTTTGCGCAAACGGGCCATTGTCAGGCAAGCGTCCAGTAAGCATCGATCCACCGATCTGAATACGGCCGGACTGTGTCAAAAAGTGGCGATCAAGCCGTGCCGCCAAAACAGTTTTGGTGTAAGCATGATCTGCATTTGGACCCGTGCCGGTTGTTATACTGCCGGCATAGTGAAAAGGACCGAACTCTCCCTCGATCATCGCTCCCCGATCTAATCGGATACCTACAGACTCTGCGTAGAGACTGGTGAACGGATGCATCGATGTGTCATACACAGCCGCGAGTCCAAATGGCAATACAAACTGACCTGCACGCGCAGTCGCCGAAGCGCCCGGCAGTTCAAAGCGGTAGTAGCCATAAAGCTCCGATGTCGTAACGCGATCTGTTGATGGCATCGATTCCCGCACAACCTGTACGCGAATGCCGCCTTGCTCATTCCCCGATTTTGGATTTGCAACAATGCCATCGACGGTAAAGCGAGCACCCTGAAGCGCCTCGCCCGGAAGCGGGAAATGACCATTCGTCGCCCGGAAGTCGAGCGACAGATCCGTCAGAAGGGTGAACTTACGCTTGAAGTAAGGCGTTGGTGAAAACAAATCCGGATGTCGGGTGCTCGTGGCCGGGAACGCGAGGGATGGTTCCTCACGCTTGGTAGCAGGAGGTGGGTAAAGTGCAAAGTAGTTTGGTCGCTCCGGAGGGGGAGGTGCAGCGGAAACACCTGTCTGCAACGCTAGACAGAGAAGAGGCAAGCCGATAACGGCAGGCGTTGCACCAGCACCACGGAATATGTTCACGGTGCAATAGACAGCCGAACTCCGCCCGTAGTTTCATACATCCTTTTAGGCGTTCAACGTGGTACACTGCCAAGCCAAAATTAGCCGTACTCTCGGGAGGAAATCGATGCCAAAGCCCATCGTTGCAGTAGTTGGCCGACCGAATGTCGGCAAGTCCACGTTATTCAACCGCCTGACTGGGCGACGTATTGCCATCGTCGAAGATACTCCGGGCATCACTCGTGACCGTCTCTACGCTGAGGGCGAGTGGAATGGACGGGAGTACACCCTCATCGACACGGGCGGTATCTCAATGGATGCCGAAGACCCGATGCAGGCGCAGATACGTATCCAGGCCGAAGTAGCGATGGAGGAGGCGGATGTAATCCTCATCGTTTGCGATGCGACGCAGGGCGTTACGCCAAACGACATTGAGCTCGCGGACCAGCTTCGCAGGGCGCAGGGCACTCCGATGTTCCTTGCTGTCAACAAAGCGGACAACGTGAAACGGGCTCAGGATGCCACCGAGTTTTATTCTCTTGGACTTGGTGAGATATACCCGATCAGTGCACTTGGCGGGCGTGGTGTTGCCGACCTTTTGGATGACATTGTTGCAGCATTCCCTCCTATGGTCCCGGAACCTCAGTTCGAACATGATGTCGTGCGTATCGCGCTCGTTGGGCGTCCAAATGTTGGCAAGTCATCGATGCTAAATGCGATTCTCGGCGAAGACCGTGCAATCGTAAGTCCTGTGGCAGGGACGACACGCGATGCTGTTGATACTCCGTTTGAATGGGAAGGACGTAAAATCGTTCTGGTGGATACCGCTGGCATCCGCCGCGCTGGAAAAATCCAAGGCACCGTCGAGTACTACTCCGTGCTGCGTGCAACGCGTGCGATCGAACGCTGCGATGTCGCCATTACGGTCATTGATAGCATCGAGGGGCTGCTCGATGGTGACAAACGTGTGGCGGGGTTTGCACACGAAGAGGGTAAAGCCGCAGTGATTGCTGTCAATAAGTGGGACCTTGGTCGTGCCAAAGCCATGGCAACGTATCCGCAGAAGGCTCCAATGACCGCTGTAACGCAACATATCCGTGATGAAATGCCGTATGTTGGCTACGCCCCCGTAGCGTTTTGCTCGGCAAAAGCGCGCAGTGGAATCGGACCTCTGATTGAAGCGTGTCTGGATGCAGCAGATGCGAATGCCATGCGTATCACAACCGGTGAGCTTAATCGAATCTTCCGGGATGCCGTCGATGCCAGGCCAACCAGTCATAAGGGACGACCGCTTAAACTGCGCTACGCAACCATGGTTTCTGTCAAGCCACCGACGATTATTCTGAAGGTGAATGATCCCGAAAGCCTTCACTTTACCTATCTGCGGTATCTGGAAAATCAGCTGCGTAAGCACGTTGCGTTTGAAGGTACACCTGTCAAGATCATTCCACGCCGCTCGGATGGCAAGGACGAAGATTAATGTGCAAATGGGGGATTATTCATACCAATGATTTTCATGACCGGCTGTCCCCCGATGCTGCATCCCGCCTCGTTAAGCTGGTCCAAGACTGTGACATTCCAACTGTTGTGTTGGATGCCGGAGATTGCATAAAAGCTGGAAACCTCGGCGCGAGCATCACTCAGGAACGTATCTGGGATGTGATGCGCGAGGTAGGCTACGATGCAATAACGATGGGAAATCGGGAAACACATCCGATGCTATCCGTCGTTCGTGGCAAGCTGGCCGGAGCTCCATGCCCAATACTCTCCGCAAATCAGGTTGCCAAGACCGGACCTCTGAACCTGCCGTTCACCACACATATCACTGTTGAACGCTGCGGGCTCACCATCGGAGTCATTGGCGTGACAATCCCGATGGTCACGAGGCGCTCAAAAATGTCAATCGCATGGGATACCGTTTTTGAACAGCCAATCGATACAGTTAAGCAGCTAACGCAGATGCTTCGCCCGCAGGTTGATGTCCTGATAGCGCTGACGCATATTGGCATCGCGGAAGATCGCGCGTTGGCAGCTGCAATTCCAGAGCTCGACCTAATCATCAGCGGTCACTCCCATCGGTTGCATTCAGAACCGGAGATTGTCGATGGAGTCCCAATATTGCAGGCCGGTTCATTTGGACGGTTTGCCGGACTGGCAACGATGGATGGTCCAAAACTTGTTGATTATGCGATGATTGCATTGGATGGTGCAGAATGAGCATGGGCTGGGCTGAGACGACACTGTCCTGTTGTGTCTGTGGCACGCGTGGGGCAAAACACTGGCGACGAGCGGGCGATCACCTGCTGGGGGGACCTCGCTGCTTTCATGCTGTCAAGTGCACGCGATGCGGTACGGTAAGGTTGGATCCACGGCCATCACCTGACACTATGGCAAAGCACTATGCTCCGGTGACTTATGCGCGTGCCGAAGGGGATGACGGAGAAAGTGGTTTGAATACCCGTCTCCAGTTTGCGGCTGATCAGGTTGCCAAGCGGATCATTCGGGCCGCTGGGCGGTCACAGGGACGCTTTCTCGATGTCGGATGTGGAGATGGTCGTGTCATGGCCGTCATGCAGAACGCAGGGTTTGACGTGGCTGGAGTGGAGACGGATCCCATTGCAGCAGACCTAACCTTTGGCCGAACTGGTGTTAAACCGTTCATCGGTGACCTGCAGGCCGTGAGTGACGCTGAGAGTTTTGATGTCATCTCGTTTATCCATTGTCTTGAACATGTTGGTGACCCGCGTGAAGATCTTGAGCGCGCTTTTGCCCTTTTGAAGCCTGGCGGAGTTCTTTACATTGCCGTACCAAATGCAGGATCACTGGAATCCAGCTTGTTTGGATCCTGTTGGTATGCATTGGACCTCCCGCGCCATTTCTGGGGCTTCAACCCGCGTTCTCTCCAGAGAATCATCGAAGAATCCGGATTCCACCTTATGAGTACGCACTACCAGCCGCTCGTCAATAGCCTCCAGTCTCTCCGCTACGCCTTGCGTGCGCTGTCGGGTAAACCGCTGGGTGACAATGAGGACCCGGGTTCTGGGGTTACTGATAAAGATGGAAGTCTGCGGACGAAACTTTTTATCGGACAGCAACGTGTTTCTGACATGCTCGGCAATGTACTGCAAGGTGAAGTGATGGAATTTGCGGCGCAGAAGCCTGCATAGGTACGGGATGCACAGCCAATGATATTGATAAGTCTTATCGCAATCCTGACATGGTCATTTTGTGCAGTCGGCATTGGTCGTTTACTTGTTCCAGGCTGGACGTGGAGACCCTTTGAAAGGACTGCGATCGCGTGGACGGTTGGCACTGGAATCCTTCCACTTGGCATCCTGGTTCTGGGCCTTGCTGGTCAGGCGAGGCCGATGGCAATCTGGGGTTTGATCTGCGCACTCGGGGTTCTATCCTGGCTGATTGGGTTCACACGCGAAAAGCCAAATTTGTTTCCTAAGAAGCCTGTCCTGAGTCTCCATGGTTGTTTGGCCATAGGAATCACACTCCTGTTCATTGTCAGCGCAACAATCGCTGCTGCGGCTCCTCCCGGAACGCTCGAATGGGACACGCTTTCCTATCACTTTGCCGTACCTAAGACCTGGTTGCGTGCGGGCAGAATCCACTTCATCCCTTACGATCATCACTCCAATTTTCCATTCACACTGCAGCTCGGATACATGGCAATGCTTGCCGCTGGTAGCGAAGCCGCTGCAAAGTGGTTGCACACCCTCTGCGGCCTTGCACTGACCATCAGTATTTATGCATCTACGCGAAGACTTCTTCCGTCAGCAAAATCTGCCCCACTGATTGCTGCCATCGTTTTTCTTGGGACGCCGATGGTGTTTTGGGAACTGACGGTTGCATACGTTGATATCGCAACAACATTGTTTGTATGGATGTCACTGTCGATTCTCTTGTTGCTTTCGAGTACCGAAGGGCAGGAATCACCATCGGCTTCGCAGAGAATGCAGCTGTTAGTCTTGAGCGCTGTCCTGATGGGATGTGCACTTGGAACGAAAATGACAGTCTTGGTGTTCTGGGGCATGATCATTGTCGGTATGCTTGCTTATGGCTTCTTTGTCCGGCGAAAGCAAGTTGACATTGCAATCAAGCATGCGGGACTTTGGGGTGGAATCGGTTTGTTGGTTGGGAGCCCATGGTACATCAAGACATGGCTTTACACGGGTAGCCCTGTTTATCCTTACTTTTATGGAATTTTTGGTGGCCGCTATTGGACACCTGAACACGCCGCACGTTACGCAGCAGATCAGGCGGCATTTGGTCTCGGAAAGAAGCCTGTTGATGCTCTTCTGGCCCCGTGGAATCTGGTAAACGAAGCGTTGCTTGTTGGTCAACGGCCGTGGATTTTTACTGAATATGTCCAGTTTGGTCTTGCTCCGACCGTTGTAATTGGTCTGGTTGCCTTGCTTTGGATCCGTCCAAAGCTCCGCTATGAGGCCATTGAAATCCTGATGTTTGGTTTCGGTATTGGGGCGAGCTGGTTTGTCCTGATGCAGCAGACGCGCTACTTGTTGCCCGGACTTCCCTGTGCGGCCGTCGGCTGCGCTCTTGCATTTGCTGGCGCTCGAAAGTCATTCAAGCTAACGTTTACCGCTGTTTCGGTAATCTGTCTGCTGTGGACACTCTCTCTGGGGATCCCGCTTGCAACCGATGGCTGGTCAACCATCGTTGGCGCAAAGTCACGTCAGGATCTGGTTACCCGACGTCTTGGTCCATTGGCTCAGGCATCCTTTTGGATTAACGAAAACACATCGCGAGCAGCAAAAGTAGTGTTGTTTGATGAGGTTCGCGGATATTACATTGATCGCGAAGTTTTGTGGGGTGAGCCTAATCATGCACATGAGCTGTTGCCATGGAAGACGTATTCGGATTCTGCGGCACTAGCTACAGATTTGAAGCGAAGAGGCTTCACTACCATCCTGATAAACACTGCCAACCGCGGGGCGGACAAAGGCTCTGTCTCAGGGGGATGGCGGGAGCTTGTAGATGGGGCGATAAACAACGGTCAGTTCACACCGCTTGCTACCTTTGGCAGGGAAGGGAGGGAAACCGTTGTCTACGGCATCAACATCCAATAAACAAATTCCTACATACATCGTATTTGGGTTATTAGCGTTTATGGTATCCATTCTATTTGCTCTGATGGTTCCTTTCGGCAACAATCCAGATGAAGCAGCGCATTGGGACAACGTTCGTCTGATGAGTGAGACGAAAAGCCTGCCTGTCTTTGTCCCTCCTGCGGGACGTGCCGAGCTGCCGGCTGGTGTGCGGACATCAATAGAACGTGCTGCCGGAATATCAGAGCTTCCTGAAGGGGCGCTTAGCCGGGATGAGTCCCATCAGCCGCCACTGTACTACATTATCGCTGCTATTCTGCGTACTATCGGTGGTGACTACCTGGTTATGCGAATCCTGTCAGCGGTATTCGCTGGATTAACCGTTGCCTATTGTTGCTGGTGGTGTGAGGCACACTTCGGAGAGCAGTACGTTCGGCCGCTTGGAACGTTTCTATGCGTGCTTCCTTCTCAGGCTCAACTTGGAGGCGCCGTCTCAAACGATTCGCTGACCCATCTGTTATGTGCAGTCATCATTGGAGAGTTCATCTCAACAATCAAAGCCGCGGTTGTCCAACCCAGGGCACTTGTGATCTTGACAGCAGCGATAACAGCCGGCCTCTACACGAAACTAACGGTGCTACAGCTACTACCATGGCTGCTAATCGTGGCGGTCGGATGGAAAGCCAAGACCACTGGATTGTCAGGCCGTTTTATTGGTCAGATTCTAGGTGTGCTTGTCGTTGTGATGTTGCTCACATCACCGATGTGGCTGCGTAATCTCAGCCTTTATGGTGATCCATTAGCCCGAACGATCTACAAGGCCACCGGACCTAATTTTAGCCCTGCCGATATCGAAAAAGTTGCGGGATGGACCCACGCTGATTATCTCCGTCAGGTCGGTGTACGATCGGTGGCATCCTTCTGGTACTTCATACATCCAAACACGCCATTAAGCAGGTTTGTCGGTGAACCGGTACCTTTCGCTGCAATCGCAGCAGTCATTGCTCCAGCACTCGTCGGATGCATGAAACTGTTACGTGATCCAGCGAGCCGGCGTGACATCCCACTGCTTATGACACTGCTTGTGGTTCCAGTGATAATTCTGCCGTTTTACTTTGTGTTTGTCTCACAGGTGTTTCAGGCACAAGGACGATATTTTCTCCCGGCGCTGCTACCCATCGCAGTCATTACGATTGCTGGGTGGAAGCGATTATCACCACGAGTCGGGATTGCCTTTATCCCAAGTGCTATTCTTGGACTGTTGTTCATCAAGCAGCTTCTGGGCGGAGGATTTGCATCGAAATGATACGAGGAAGCCAGTACGTGCTGGCGATACTGCTGTGTGTTTACATCGCGATTGGATCGATGTGGGTACAGGTCACGCCTCTCCAAGGCATTCAGCTTCCAGATAATGTTCCCGCATCGTTGGCGAGTGAGACCCGCATGTATGGTCTTGGTCCTGATGAAAAGGAGCATCAGCTTTACATCGAATCATTGGCTGGTGGTAAGGGAATCCCCAAGCCATCTCCGGAAAAACGGAGTGATTCTGATCAATACGTGTCCTACCAGGCGCAACACCCACCGCTGTTTTATGCCGCTGCTTCCGTACCGTGGAAGTTTATGTCGGGGCTCTCTCCTGAAATTCGAATCATGACGATTCGTTGGATGTGTTTGTTGCTTGGCGCAGTAACCATTGGGTATTCGTTTTGTATTGCACGAATGGCATTCAAATCGGATGTCGCAGGCTTTGTTTGTAGTGGCGTGGTTGCTTTCACTCCGATGTTTGGTCATATGCATGGCAATATCTCAAATGAGCCAATGGCAATGGCTCTCGTAGCAGCGTCACTCTACAACGGAATGATTGCAAAGGAAAAAGGGGAATCCATGCGATTTATCGTCGCAGGGATTCTTTTTGGTCTTGCACTGGTAACACGTCTAACGGCTGGTATATGGCTACCAGGTCTGTTGATCATGTCTCTGTCCCGCAAGACGTTGATGAAACACGGCATACGCATGATTCCGGGAATTATGTTCCCACTAATCTTCTGGATGATCATGAATCAACTGACACTGGGTTCTCCCCTGATTAGGACTTTTCATAGACCGTTACTCGATACATCCCACTCGATAGGGCAGCTGATATCGACAGGAATCCAGGTTCCGGGTGCCGGTGTGACGTTGAATGTGCCAGTTATTCTGCTTTGGGTTGGTGGCTGTGCGACGATACCGATGTGGTTGATGCAATTTCACATGGGAATCGATCTTGTTACATGGTCGGCCATAAGCATTGTGATGGCTCTTGCCATTGTTCTGATAAATCTTGACCAGTTCAGTAAGGTCAGACGAGGTATCAGTACCCACACGCCAAATGAGTCCATAAGCGTTCGGGTCGCGGGCCTTATCGCCGTCGTTCTGGCTGTTTTTGGTCTCTTACAACAGCTATTGTATTCGGACTGGGATGTCGTGTTCTCGACGGGGAGGTATTCCATCGCAGCGGCAATCGGTGGCGCCCTACTCGTTTCCGGAGCCATAGACCGAATATCGAAGCGTAAAGCATCGGGAATATTTGCCGCTGTGTTTATACTGGCTCTTGTGAGCTTCGATATATACAGCACGACAACCGTGCGCGCTTTCTATCGTGAAAAACCGACGCAGGATGCAATCCAATATGTGGAAAAGGCAGGCTAGGTCGCGAAATCTACCTGCCTTGAGTGGGCTTCGGCTTTGTGGGCGGATTTGGATCGATTGACTTTACAACGGTCATTGCCTGCGCTCCCGGATACGCTACTGTTATCTTACTTGTTCCAGCTCGGAGAATGCGGAGACGACCACCCTGGTCCACAAACACTCCCTTGCCATCCGTTCCCCAAACGCCTGTCTCAACCGGACGTCCACTGCTATCCTTGAGGTCCTGTGTATCGCCTACTTTCAGTTGGCTGGCTGGAATTCCAGTAATGGTAAACGAATCCGATTGACCTTCAGGAGATTCACCGCTCACGATGAGAGCATCGGCCACAGGTCGCTGGCTGCCATCCGATGGCGAATTTACGACAAGATTACGCGCAACGGCCACCGTGCTTCCGCCACCATCCAAGTTCAGTCCTTGTGATGCTCCATTGGCAATCAAAATGCCTGCGAGCTCTGCCAGCGTCGCGCCTCGACTCAACTCCGCCTGACGACCATCTACAGAAACGAGGATGACACTGCCATCGGGGCGAATACCGACCGCCGTACGCGGATGGCGGATCGTACTGAACGACTCGGACATCTTTTCCTGCTTATACCGGACATCCACCTTGCCATTGGTCAGGATACGGGGAGCTCCGGTAACGGCATCACTGATGTCAGCCGCTGCAGGCGCATCTGTATCGACAGGTGTCAACTCACATGTAACGGTAATGGTCGTTCCTTCCGTGATAACGGGCCGAAGGGTTTCGTATGCTGACTGGCTGATTGCGATTGCGACGCGCGATGGGGACAAGTCCACCTGTGGGATCTTGTCGGTCAAGGTTACGGCTGCTGTATGCATTCCGATGTGCAATGACCCATCGGGAATTTCAAGAAGCAGAAAGTAGCGATTTTCCAGTTTAAGGGTCTGCGGACCGAACTGGGATGTATACGCAATGTTTTCTGCCATTGCCTCAGGTTTACGGTTAATACCACTCAGCGGGAGGGTTAACGACCCAACGGACAATGTTCCTTTGAATGTATAAGCAGCGACTGCATATGAACCGTTCTTGAGACGAAGAAATGACGAACGGTTTTTTGTTGGCTCTGTGATTAGGTTACCGTCCTCCATATGCAACCCGATCGGATTTCCAGCAAACGGAAAGAAACCTCCATTAACCGCTGCCAGTGCCTTTCGCCTTGCTGCTAGTTTTGTGACGACTTCGCGGCCAAATGTAGGATCAGTGTCCCACACTGTGTCTCCTGCCAGTACCGCACTAATTCGAACTCCGGGAGTTTGCGTGGCAACATCAAAAATATGGACAGCAAGCGGGCCAGCTGGATGATCTACAGGGAAAAGGTCCTGTTTGAACACCACTCCGGAGCCAAGCACTCGCTCATAGTGCATCGCCTCCGGCGCCCATGCACATACGGATGGTCCCATCGCAGCAACAAACATTAACACCGTGCGTGCAGATATGCGCTTATTCACTTTCATCTCCAATAAAGTTCACAGCACACGCAATTGCTGCGGGGTGAAGTGCAAGGCTTAGGTGATCGGTGCCTTCAATGACAGCAACGTGCTTCGGCTCAATAGCTTCAATCAAGTGACTATGCGTGGGCATAAACGTGTCCTTTTCAGCAAGAATGAGCTGTGTGGGGACAGAAAGTGGTCGTCGGTCAACGATTCGACCTGGCCAGCCACCTGTACGCATCATCGCTGCGAGCGCATCTAGGTCGTTCTTTCCGCGTTCGGCGAATGCTCGAAAGGTTCGCCCAACGGCCGAGGAAATCAAGTCTGGTCTGGATGTTGACAAAGCATCCGCAATCCACATCGGCTCCATGGGTGGGGGATATGTGTCGATGACCTTGTCTCCAACTCCAATCAATGTCAGCGACTTACACTTTTCTGGATGAAGCATCGCATATTGCAGAGCAACGGCAGCGCCCATGGAAAAGCCGATGATGTGGACCTGGTCTACATCAAACTCTGCAAGCCCGCATTCAATGTCATCAATGTGCACCAGCGGAAAATATGCGCCATGCATGTGTGGTTTGTCGCTCTGACCGTGTCCGCGAAGGTCTGGACCAAACGGTGTGTGGCCAGCATCCAGCAACGCGCGAACCCATCCTGCACCGTACCAGTTCCGGCGAAAGCTGCTTGAAAATCCGTGGATACAAAGCGTATCCGGGGGAGCGATTCCTACTCGCTGCCAATGGATAGATATGCCGTTGGAATTGACAAAGGTGGATGTCAGGTTTATGGAGTCAGACACGACCGTAAGTATACATTTATAGGGTCATTTGATGGCAGTTCAGAGGCAGAAAACAAGGCACCACGGTGGTACACTTCGCCCATGTCTTCGCTGATTCAAGGTTCTCCCTTTTCATCCGAGCCGGATGCACGCGGTCACTTTGGTCCATTCGGCGGGCGTTTCGTTCCTGAAACGCTGGTTCCCGCACTTGATGAACTATCGAGGCGCTACGAAGAGGCCCGCACGGATCCAGAATTTCTCGCGGAGTTCGACCGACATCTACAAGAATACGTTGGACGTCCAACGCCACTTACGTTTGCTGAGAACCTTACGAATGAACTCGGCGGTGCACGCATTTTTCTCAAGCGCGAAGATTTGTGTCATACCGGTGCGCACAAGATAAACAACACCATTGGGCAGATTCTTCTGGCACGCAAAATGGGCAAGCCGCGTATCATCGCGGAAACCGGCGCTGGTCAGCATGGCGTTGCGACTGCTACGGTGTGTGCCAAGTTTGGATACCAGTGCTGCGTGTACATGGGGGCTGAAGATGTCAAGCGGCAACGCCTGAACGTATTCCGGATGCAGCTGCTTGGAGCGGAAGTTCGCCCTGTGGAAAGTGGTACGCGCACGCTCAAGGATGCCACAAACGAAGCGCTTCGTGACTGGGTGACGAACGTGGCCGACACACACTACATCATTGGGAGCGTCGTCGGTCCACACCCGTACCCCGCTATGGTCCGTGATTTTCAAAGTGTCATTGGACGGGAGGCACGGGCTCAAATGATCGAACGGACGGGGCGCCTCCCGGACGCCGTTCTTGCTTGTGTGGGAGGCGGTTCGAACGCAATGGGGATGTTCCATCCGTTCGTTGGGGATGAATCAGTCCGCCTGATTGGTGTTGAAGCCGCTGGGGATGGAGTCGGTACGGCCCGCCACGCGGCGACGCTTTCTCTGGGCAGACCAGGTGTCCTCCACGGCTCGTTGACTTACTTGCTACAGGATGCACATGGTCAAATCGCGGAGGCACACAGCGTCTCCGCCGGGCTTGATTACCCTGGCGTCGGTCCAGAACATGCGTCACTAAAGGATCGTGGGCGTGCTGAATATGCGGCAGTGGATGATCAGGAGGCCCTCGATGCACTGCAATGGGTCAGCCGACGCGAGGGGATACTTCCAGCTCTCGAAACTGCGCACGCATTTGCACAGCTCAGAAAGCTTGCGCCAACGATGTCCTCCGACCAGACGATTGTAGTGTGTTTTAGTGGACGGGGTGACAAGGATGTTGAAGCAGTGGCGGAGCGCCTTGGAGGGATGCAATCTTGAGTCGATTACAATCCTGTTTCGATTCGCTTCGATCGAAGAATGAGGCTGCACTCGTTGTTTTTGTCACTGCTGGAGACCCGTTTCCTGGTGAAACATGGAAGGTCATAAAGACAATCGCTGATGCTGGAGCCGATGTCATCGAGCTTGGTATTCCGTTTAGCGATCCGCTCGCCGATGGACCGGTTATTCAGGCATCCTCGATGCGTGCGCTTGTTGCTGGAGTCACACCGCCATCCGTCCTTGAGGATGTGAGGGCTGCAAGGGCTGCCGGAGTGACGGTGCCAATCGTTCTAATGGGGTCTTGGAATCCCGTGATGCAGTTTGGGAGTACAGAATTTGCGAAAGCTGCGGCGGATGCCGGGGCGGATGCGACGATATTGACTGACCTGTCCCCGGATGAAGCAGACGAGTGGAAAGAAGCCAGCGTGGCCGCGGGCTTAGACACAATTTTCCTCCTTGCACCAACATCAACACAGGTGCGCATGGATATAGTCAGGCCTCTTGCTGGCGGTTTCATCTACTGCGTTTCACGAACTGGTATCACAGGCATGCACGATAATGTCAGCTCCGGGGTAGCAGAATTGGTGGAAACCATCCGCGGGAATATCCCCAATGTTCCGGTTTGCGTTGGCTTTGGTATCAGTCAGCCCGAGCATGTGCGGGCAGTTGCGCAGGTCGCAGATGGAGCAGTCGTCGGAAGCCGGATCGTGCAGCAGCTACACGAAACGCAGAGCCTCGATGTCCTTTCTGAAACGGTGGCATCCCTGAAAGCGGCAACAAAGCGATGAGCATATTTACGAGTAGTCAGCACCTTGCAGGGATGATTGACCAGACTCTCCTCCGCCCGGATGCAACGCGACGTGAGACGATTGAGTTTGTAGAGCAGGCATTGCCATTTGGGTTTGCTTCCGTGTGTATCCTACCTTCCTGGGTGGCAGATGCATCGGTCATCCTCTCAGATTCAACGACGAAAGTTTGTACAGTCATAGGTTTCCCACACGGCCTTGCGGCACCGGGTGCAAAAGAAGTCGAGGCGGCATTGGTCGTTGCTGATGGAGCTCACGAGGTTGACATGGTAATGAATGTCAGTGCCCTGAAATCGGGCGCCGAGCTCATCGTCTTTGAAGAAATTGAACGTGTTGTTGCTGCGGCAAGCCTAGGCGATGCGATAGTCAAGGTAATCATCGAGTGTGCGTATTTGACGGATGCTGAAAAGCAACGGGCATCCAAGCTGGCTGAGGAAGCGGGCGCGGCTTTTGTTAAGACCAGTACTGGATTTGCACCGACGGGTGCAACGGTCCCTGATGTCGCATTACTGCGGCAGTCAGTGACCAGTGCAGTGAGTGTCAAGGCTGCCGGTGGTATTCGTACGTTCTCATTTGCCGAAGAACTTGTCATTGCGGGAGCAACAAGACTTGGAACATCGGGTGGTGTGTCGCTACTTGCCGAATACGGTGGAGCGGATGCAAACGCCACGAATTCCTACTAGGTTCGTACCGCGTACGGTATCCTAGGAAATCCGGCCGGAAACGGTTGATGTATACGAAGCGAGGTTTCATCGTGCAGGGAAAGCTGATACTTAGTGCTGTTTTGAGTGTTGCCATGTTGGCTGGTGCGTCCGCGCAGGGACCGGGCGGGCCCGGTGCCGGCTTCCCACGTGGTGGGATGCAAGGTCCAGGTGGGCCAGGCGGGCCTGCTGGCGCACCTGCAAAGATCAAGCCTTATGCGGATGTCATCACCAAGGATGCCAAGTCTGATGATGGTTTGTTCATGACACATCAGATTGATGAAAAGTACTATTGGGAAATCCCGGCAGACAAGCTCGGTGCAGAAGTGCTTTGGGTTACGACGCTGGATCGTTCACCGACATTTTATGGATTCGGGCAGACCGAGGTACAGGCCCGCGTAGTGCGTTTTGAACGCCGCGGAGACAAGATCCTGCTCCGGTCTGTAACGCATACTGTACGTGCCGATGACCCAGCCGGTGACATGACCCGCTCGCTGCTGATGGCAAAGGTCGAGCCGATCATTGCGACGTTTGATATCAAAGCAACCGGTAACAAGGACTCTGTCGTTATCGATGTCACAAATGTATACACAGGTGATATGGCGGAATTTTCTGCGAAGAGCTCTGTGGGCGCATCGCGGATGGACCCAAGTCGCACATTTATCGACTCTGTGAAGTCCTATCCAAAGAACATCGAGGTCAAGCTAACCGCAACCTTCGTGGCCGGCGGAGGGGGAGTGAGTCCTCTGGGCCGCCGTGGCGGCGACGGACCATCCCGTGACTCCAGCACCGATGCCATCACCGTCGGCCTGCATCACTCAATCATTGCTTTACCAGAAAAGCCGATGATGCCCCGCTTGGCAGATTCGCGTGTAGGTTGGTTCTCGACCAGCCACTATGAGTTCGGTACATCGGAAGCACCGGTAAAGACTGTTACGATACTTGACCGATGGCGATTAGAGAAGAAGGATCCGCGTGCGGCGCTGTCCGAGCCTGTCACTCCTATCACGTACTACCTCGGTTCTGAAATCCCAGCAAAGTGGAAGCCGTACGTAAAGCGTGGCGTGGAAGAGTGGAATGCAGCATTCGAAAAGATTGGTTACAAGAACGCAATCGTCTGCCGCGATATTCCAACCAAGGCTGAGGATCCTGAGTTTGATCAGGATGATGTTCGCTACACTGTGATTCGGTGGTTGCCAAGCGGTGTTGAAAACGCCTATGGTCCACACATTTCTGATCCACGCACCGGTGAAATTATCAATGGTTCACCCAAGATATTTCATTCTGTCTTGAAACTCAGCAATAACTGGTACTTTGCACAGGTCTCCCCGAACGACCCACGTGCGCAAAAACTACCGTTGCCAGAGGACCTTCAAGGAGACCTTCTGGCGTATGTGGTAACCCACGAAGTCGGTCACACGTTGGGTCTACCGCATAACATGCGTGCGTCGTCCACATACTCTATTAAGCAACTCCGCTCAAAGGAATGGACTGAGAAGTGGGGCGATGAGTCATCCATCATGGACTACGGTCGCTTCAACTATGTGGCTCAGCCAGGTGATGGTGCCCGCCTTATTCCGAAGCTCGGCCCATATGACTACTTTGCTATCGAGTATGGTTATGGATCGATCCCAGGGGCCAAGACACCTGCTGATGAACTTCCTGCCCTCAAGGCGATAGCGAATCGACAGACGCAGAATCCAATGCTCCGCTTTGGCAACCAGTCTCCGGAAGATCCAACACGCCAGAGTGAAGACCTTGGTGATGACACTGTTGAGGCAACTCGCTTGGGCTTGAAGAACATCGATCGCGTTATGGGCTTCCTCGTCAAGGCTGCAGCAAAACCAGGCGAAGACTACGAAATGCTTGCAGATGCATACAACACAGTCATGGGTCAACGTGCGATGGAGCTAAGGCATGTCTTGGCTGTTGTCGGCGGAATGATTGAAAACAATCAACATGCTGGTCAAGGTACACAGGTGAACTACACTCCTGTTCCAGCCGGAAAGCAGCGTGCTGCAGTTCGCCTCTACAACGAACAGCTCTTCCATACACCTGCAATCATGGTTCGCCCTGATATCACGCGCAAGTTCAACTCATCTGGAATCGCTGATGCTGTTTTGGCAAGTCAGACGGGAATTCTCTCCGGGTTGCTACAGGATAGTCGCCTCAAGCGGATGTCAGAGCAAGAAGCGCTGACACCGAAGAATGCGTACACCGTTGCAAACCTGTTCGATGACCTGCGCACTGGCATCTTCAGTGAGCTCGTCTCGACCAAGCCCGTAATCGATTTGTATCGACGTAATCTTCAACGGAGCTTTGTTACAACATTCGGTGGCAAGCTTACCGGTTCCGGGGATGGCAAAGCACTTGCCCGCCAAACCTTGGTAACGCTTCGTGGCCAGGTCAAGAATGCCGCGGGACGTGCTGTTGACCGTGCAACGCGTGCACACTTGCATGACCTGCTCAAGGCAATCGATGATCAGCTCGATCCTAAGGTTGCGGCCGCCGGTGCAGCTGCACCAACGGGGACATTTCCATTTCCTCGCTAATGCCGGGTAATGGATACAGGACAGAGGCCGGGGGAATCCCCGGCCTTTTGGTGTAATGGCAAGTTTCTCTGCACGTGGCGTCATCCTAAAACGCTATCCACTCGGTGAGAAGGATAAGCTCTGTATCCTGCTCACTCACACGCATGGAAAACTAAAAGTCTCAGCACGCGGTGCGAGGCAGTCATCAAGCAAACTCGCCGGTGTAAGTGAGCCGATGGTGATTCTCGATGCTCATCTTCATCAAGGCACTACATTTCATGTGCTTTCTCAGGCGGAAGCCATCGAGACGTTTCCAAACATCAAGACCGACATTGGTTTGATTAGTTTCGCAATGTTTTTGTTGGAGCTTGTCGAACGGCTAACGGAAGAAGATGATCCCGTGCCTGAGCTATATGAGCTTCTGGTGAGGACCCTCTACTTACTCGCGCCATCGAAGGATCCGTCATCGTTAGTTCTCGCGGCTCAATGGCATATTCTCCATTTGACTGGCTATATGCCTAGGATTCGGGAATGCTGTATCTGTGACATCGCGTTGTCCAAATCCCTAGGAATGCCCTTCTATGCTGCGCATCGCGGTGGAGTTATCTGCCATCGATGTGCGGATGGCTATCGAGGAGAGACAATTGCCTTTACACGATCGCTCCAAGCCGTGTTGCACACGATTGGTGACCTGATGACACCTGCAGATTGGTCATCATTTACGGTTGAGGAGTCGATAAAGCCATATCTCTGGCAGCTGGTCCGCAGTCATATGAAAGCGATGACAGATCGGGACTTAAAGACCATGGTCTTTCTGGATGCCTTGCGTTTTGATGCTATCGGTGAACGGTAATCAATGTCCAAACGAGTTATACGACAAGAACTACAGTGGCCCCGTGTCCTGCTACGTGATCGGACGTTACGGCTGCTCTGGATTGGCATGACCATATCCACTATCGGGGACTTCGTAACCTGGACTGCCTTGACGTGGTTTGTTGCACAGAAAACAAATGATGGTGCTGCGGTTGGAGGAATGTTGCTGATCTGGGCACTGCCAGCAGCAGTCACGGCTCCAATACTTGGTCGTCTGATGGACAGGGTCAACATAAAGCCCTTATTTGTGCTCGACAATATCTTCAGAGGCCTCCTTATGGCAGTCCTTCCGATTTGGAACGGCAGCGGACATATTCCAATCTGGGCTCTTTATGGCGTAGGTGCACTGTGTGGCGCTCTTGCACCGGTGACAAGAGTCGGTACTGGTTTAATAATCCCGCGCGCAACAGCACAACGCAGGCTTCCATATATAAACACCGGATTTGCCGTAACGGAACAACTTGCAGGAATTCTGGGACCACTGGTCTCAGCGCTCGCAATCAGTCGGTTCGGTCCGATAAACGCACTCTGGTTCGATACGGTTAGTTTTTTGTTTCTTGCTCTTGTACTTTGGAATGTTCCAAAACAGTTCTGCTTACCTCAGAAAGACGATGGAACCACTCATGGGAGCCATGATCAGGAATCGACGGGGCGCCGCGTAAAAATGCACCCGGCCGTCATATCTGTCACGATACTGTCTGGACTGTTCTGGTTTTCATATGGTCCTACAGAAGCAGCACTGCCACTATACGTCCCGCGCCAGCTCTCCGGGGGGATCACAGAGCTTAGTTACCTGTTCATGGCCGTGAGTATTGGCGCGCTTATCGGTGGGTTACTTACTCCCAGACTGGCATCACTGCGTCGGACGGGAATTATCCTGACATCCATCATGCTGGGTTGGGGCATCCTACAAGTCGTGTTCGCATACCAGCATGACTTCAAGCTGGCATTCCTTATTTGGTTTATCGCTGGCATCGTCTGGGGGCCATACTTTGCATTACAGGCAACATTTATCCAGCGGCGAACACCGGCTGATCAGCTGGGCAGTGTGATTGGGATCCAATCGGGAATACTTAGCCCACTAATGCCTCTGGGTGCTGCGGCCGGGGGGGCAATTATGCGAGTCATTTCCCCTGAACAAGTCGTTTTGTTAAGCGGTTGGATGTGTGTCATAGGAGCAGCGGCTATCTTTATTCCGCCCTGGCTGCGAGAGCGGGATCCGGAAAACACCTTTGGAGAGATAGGAAACTGATCAGGCGGAAACGGCTTGAGCCGGTTAGCGGTTGTCGTTGCCGGCAAGAAACCGCAATCGAGCATCGCTCATGTCAACCTGATACGTCAACTGGTTGTACTCATAGTGTGGTGTCGACAGTTCGTTTCCTGAAAATGTACGGGTGTAGGTACCCTCAATCGTAATCAGCCTGCCGTCATTCTGATCCAGCCAGCTGTGGTGAACCGGGTTGTAGTATGAATATTTTGGATGTGATGCAATTTTTACACACGACGTCCAAGGGCCGGTAGGCGATTCAGCCGATGCCAGAAATACCTCGCCAAGGACAGATTCCGGTTCGAGAATCGCAGTAAACGTTATAAGCCACCGCTTCAGGTAACTGTTCCAGCGTACCGAACCACGATGAGGAACCACAGTCCGACCAGTTTTGACTTCAGTCATCAAGAACCGACATTGGGCTCTCGACAGGTGACCGGTCTTGATTAAAGTGGCTTCGAGTTCGGCATCAATGGGGCGCCCATCCTTTCGCCACCTCCAAATGGGAAGCCCATTTGCATCTCTGATGATGTCGCCATTTGGCATCAGGCACGTAAATGTCTCATATGAATCGGCGTTCAGATATGCTCTGTTGGTAGACGGTACCCGAAAGTTCGGAATCGCATGTCCTAACAGTATAAATGAATCCGCCTTGTCGGTATATACGATTGGATGTCCATCCAAATGCCTCCAGGAGGCATTAGGAATGCGTTTGAAGTCGACAAACTTTCTGCGGATTGGGTCCCATCGAACGTGACCATGTGATACTTGCTCTTCAAGTGATTTTCTGTGGCTGGCGTAAGCGATTATCGAATCATCGACCGCAACGACGCCACTTATCCACACGACCCCAGGTTCGTTAATGTCAATGCTTGACTCTGCATTGCCTTGTTTGTCGATGGAATACTTGACGGTGTATGGGCAGTTAATGAGCTTCGACTGGCGAATCGCGATGCCATTGGTTGTTCTGAAGTTGCCGAGGGGATAACCAGTCCAGTTTGTGTCACCGTAAAAGACATAGTGAGCGCCCTTTATAGATGCAGACTGGACTGAGTCCATCCCAGTCAATGGCTGTTCAACAGTGTCCGGTATCTTTCCGAGAGACTGTCCATGTATGTACTTACCAATACCTGTGACCCGTCCACTCCGCTGAGCGATGTTAGTTCGGCGTAGTCTAATGGTGTGTATATCTTTTTGTACGCTGAGACGAATGCCACGATACCCGAGGCCATCTACGGGAACATCGTAGCCCGGGCTGGTCACAGTCAGGTAAATCCGGGTTCCATTCCTGACATTAATCGGGATCTGAACATATCCGGCGTTGTCGCTGACCGCGACCACATTGTCTGTTGTTGTCGTTATGACGAGTGGGATTGGTCTGTTGTCAACACTGTCCAAAAATCGACAGGCAATGTAGTTCATCTTCATGTTGTTAAAAAAGGAAGCCTTCGGAATCCGAAGGCTTCTGGTGTCAGTGCAAAATGCGACGAATCAGAGACCGACGACCCAAACATTTCGGTACTGAACCGCATCGTGGTCACCCTGTAGGACAATCGGTCCCTTGGCGGCTGGTCCCTTGAACAGTTCGTATTGAATGCCAGTCATGTCGTTAAACGATTCGTTGTTGTGGATCACGATACCGTTCAGGATTACCGTAGCGCGTGGCTTCTCGATTTCCTTACCCGCAGCATCAAAGCGAGGAGCACGGAAGACGATGTCATAAGTCTGCCACTCTCCAGCCTTCTTGGCGGCATTCACCCGGGCTGGCTTTTGAGAATAGAATGCGCCGAGGTTGGTTTCGTTGAGCTTCTCACCTTCCATGTTATGGATTTGCACTTCGTAGCGACCCTGAAGGGCCACGCCAGCATTACCGTGACCCGTCGACGGTGTCTTAAACTCGACATGCAGGTAGCAGTCGCCAAACTCATCACGGGTAGTGATATCCGACTTATCGGATGGAACTAGCTGGGACTCATTGCCTACAGTCCAACCAGGAGCATTTGTCGTACGGCGCTTATACCAGTTTGCAGCCACATCGGCCTGACGACCGCCAAAGAGTACCTTTGCTCCTGCGGGTGCAGTACTTACGGGTGCAACAGCGACAAGCGGAACTTGTGTCTGTGCATTGACACTGTTGACAGAAACGGCTGCCATGACAGCACAAACGGCAATCACTTCAATCATCTTTAACTCCCTTTCGATTAGGCAATAAGGTCCTTAATCACCTTTGCCGGTTCAACACCTGTAAGGCGTTGATCCAGCCCCTGGTACTTGTACACAAACTTCTCATGGTCAATACCAAGCAGCTTCAACACCGTAGCATGAAAATCATGGATATGAACCGGATCCTTTACAATGTTGTAGGAAAAGTCATCCGTTTCACCATAAATCTGACCGGGCTTTGATCCACCGCCTGCCATCCACATCGTGAAGCAGCGCGGGTGATGGTCTCGACCATAATTGTCGCGGGCTAGCCCACCTTGCGAGTAAATTGTTCGACCAAACTCTCCGCCCCAGATAATCAATGTGTCCTCAAACATGCCCTTGGACTTCAAATCATTAATGAGTCCATAGCATGCTCGATCAATGTCCTTACATTGGCTTGGGAGGCGACCCGCGACGTTTGAGTGAGTATCCCAGTTGTTGAGATAGACCTGTACAAAGCGAACACCACGCTCCATCATTCGCCGGGCCATGAGAACTGTGTTTGCAAAGGAACCTGGTTTTTTAGCCTGATCGCCATAGAGCTCGAATGTGGATGCCGGCTCTTTGGACAAGTCGGTCAGCTCGGGAACGCTCGATTGCATTCGGAAGGCTAGCTCATATTGCTGAATGCGCGTATGAGTTTCGTCATCACCCACGGCTTGATGCGTCAGCTGGTTTATGGCTTTGACACCATCCAGCGTTGTGCGCCGAACTTTCTTATCGACACCTGGTGGATTGTTGATGTAGAGGATTGGGTCTCCACTTGACCGGAAGGAAACTCCTGCGTGCTCTCCTGGCAGGTATCCCGATTGCCATAGGCGGGCAGAAATCGCCTGAATCTGCGATGTATCTGATGGCTGTGCGACCAACACGACAAACGACGGTAAGTCGCGGTTCATCGAACCAAGGCCATAACTTGCCCATGCACCCAGACAAGGTCGTCCGGTCAGCTGGTTACCAGTCTGCATGTATGTGATTGCTGGCTCGTGGTTGATAGCCTCTGTGTTCATCGACCGGATGAAGCACATATCATCCACGCATTTTGCCAGGTTAGGAAGTAGCTCGGAGACCCACATCCCGCTTTTACCGTGCTGCTTAAATGCAAACTTCGATGGTGCAATGGGGAACCGGCTCTGACCGCTTGTCATCGTCGTAAGGCGCTGCCCATTACGGATACTCTCTGGAAGGTCTTTGTCGTACCAGTCCTGCATTTTCGGCTTGTAATCGAAAATGTCCATTTGCGGTGGTCCACCTACCATATGTAAGTAAATGACACGCTTCGCCTTCGGTGCAAAGTGAAGTTTTGGCAGTGCGCCCGGGACTCCAATAGCTTTGGGAGGAGCAACCGCTGTAGCTGCAGATGCGACGCCGAGCTCAGCGAGTGCGGCAAGTCCCAGAACATTTTTGCCGCGTGCAAAGAACTGGCGCCGTGTCTCAAGACGAACCCACTCCTCATAAAGTGGGTGAAACTGACCATTGTCTTCTCTCATTTGACTAAGACCTCATCAAGATTCAGAACCTGGTTACACAACATTGTCCATGCAGCGAGATCTTCAACAGGAAGGTCCCGAGGGGCTGGAGTATCACCGTAAGCAATCAACTTTTCAGCATCTGATTTGTGACTCTTGTAATGGACCTTCAAGTCATCAAGCACGCTTGTCAGGATAACAACTTCCGATGTCTTCCATGGTCGGCTGAGAACGGCCATAGACAAACGGTTAAGGCGCTTATCCGTTGAACCAACCTCACGCATCAATTTTGTCGCAGTGACACGCGCGGCCTCCACAAACTGAACATCGTTCAGTGTGACAAGTGCTTGTAGAGGAGTATTTGTCCGCTCACGCTTGACCACGCAGGTCTCCCGGTTTGGAGCGTTGAAAATCTCCATACTGGCGGGCGGGGCTGCTCGCTTCCAGAACGTGTAAAGCGACCTGCGATACAGACTTTCTCCCGAGTCACGTTTATAGTTCCGCGTGTTTGACTCAGGCATTGCAACTGCTTCCCAAACACCTTCCGGTTGATAGGGCTTGACACTTGGTCCACCGATCTTTGGTGAGAGGAGACCACTCATGGCAAGGGCTGTATCACGAATGGCTTCCGCATCCATTCGGAAGCGTGGACCCCTTGAGAGCCACTTGTTCGCAGGATCGATACGCTTCTTTTCCGGCGTTACCGTCGATGCCTGACGGTATGTCGCAGAAGTCAACATCAAGCGGAAAAATGCCTTGATATCCCAGTTGTTTCGTCGGAATTCTGTCGCTAGCCAGTCAAGCAATTCCGGATGTGTCGGCAGCTCACCCGTAATGCCAAAATCTCCACTGGATTTGACGATGCCATTACCAAACACTTCCTGCCAGAAACGGTTTACCGTGACCCTGGTTGGAAGCGGGTTTTCTGGCATCAGAATCCATTGAGCTAAGCCAAGACGGTTTTTAGGTGCATTCGCTGGCATAGGCGGTAAGGATGCTGGCGTTGCTGGCGAGACCTTGTCACGACGTTTATCGTATTCTCCGCGGTGCAGAATATATGCTTCCGGAGTCGATGGTTTTTCTGATGCAACGAAAGTAGTTGTTCCACGCGACTTGATAAAAGCTTCTTCCTCTTCGAGCGCGGTCACACGGCTAAGCGCCTGGCGATACGAGGCATCCATGTTTGTCAGCCACCATGCATACAGCTCATCGAGTTCCTTGTCAGACATCGATGATTTGGCAGCGATTGACTTGATGCGCGTGGATGACGCCATCGACATTACCGTCTGTGCAGGCAGCACTTTGCTAAAGAGACGTACATCCTGAATCGCGACGCCTTCCGCACCAGCTCCTTGACTGCGCTGCCCAACTAATAATGGGACAGATGTCGAGATGGTACCCGTCAGAGAGTTAGACGAGTTATCAAGCTGTTTCTTCGAGCCATCCACATAGACGGAGAGTCCTGATGGCTTGCGGCTGCCATCATAGGTTACGGTTACATGATGCCAGACATTTGGTGTGAGTCTGTCACGGGTAACACTTTTAAGGGCGTTTTCTGGCCACTTGTTGATGAGGTGCGACCCGATTTTGCCATCTTCCAGCCAAATGTCCCAGCCTCGGAAGTCGGCTCCTTCATCCATTTTTCCAAGAACGGCGCCACCTACGTTGCCAGGAATCTTGACCCAGACACTCGCAGAGAATGGCTTGGTGCCGTCAAAATCTCCAGCAGTTCCAAGATTGACGGCGTGGTTGCCACTGCGAACAAAGGCATCGCCATCCGGGTAGCCTTGTGTGTAGGCTGGGGTTCCCATTGTGGCAAACGGTGTTACCCCCGCCGGTGCAATACCTGTCTGCGCACCTTTGGTCGAAAGAGGCACCCGAAGTACTTGACCCTCTGGAGTTACTTCTGCAACAGACAATCCATCGCGACGCGTCTTCGTCAGCCACGCGTCGAACTCTGGTCGTGCTGTTTTTTTACGCTCATCTAGAACGGCACGGCTTGAGAGAAGCCCATCTGCGTTCTGCTCATAACGAATCTTGTCCGTCGCTGCTGGAACAAAAATGACAGGAGGGGTGTCCTTAATGTTCCCATCCATGGCCCGCTGTACCGTATTGTTGAAGAAGGCGGACATCGAGTAGAAATCACGCGCAGTGATTGGGTCAAACTTATGGTCGTGGCAAACGGCACAGCCCAAAGTTGATCCAAGCCAAACCTGAGCAGTTGTCTCCGTACGGTCACGGGCATACAGAACGAGATATTCCTCGTCAATCGCGCCGCCTTCGTTGGTCGTGATGTTACACCGCGTGAAGCCGGTTGCTACGCGTTGATCAAGCGTTGGTCTCGGTAAGAGGTCGCCGGCGAGCTGCTCGACTGTGAACTGATCGAAGGGCATATTCTCATTGAATGCATTGATGACCCAGTCACGGTAAGCCCATATTTCGCGGTAGTTATCGAAGTGAATACCGTGCGTGTCCGCATAGCGTGCGGCATCCAGCCAGTATCGTCCCCGGTGTTCACCCCAGCGTGGCGATGCAAACAACTTGTTCAAGTAGCGTTCATATGCATCCGGCCGCGGATCACGAACAAACTCTTCGACATCCGCAGGGCTAGGTGGAAGTCCGGTTACATCAAATGCTGCACGGCGGGCAAGCGTTCTACGATCCGCTTCTGGGGCAGGAGTAAGACCCCTTGCTTCCATCGCAGCTAAGGTAAAGCGGTCGATTTCATTGCGCACCCACTTTGTGTTGCGTACAGCCGGAAGCTTTGGTCGCTTGATAGGCAGGTACGACCAATGCTGTTCGTACTTTGCTCCTGATGCAATCCAGCGCGTCAATGTATTAATCTGGGTGGGAGACAGTGATTTGTGACCTGCTCCAGGAGGCATGTGAAGTGGGTCGTTCTCTGGTCGTCGGATACGATCCATGATGCCTGATGCAACCGGGTCTCCCGGGATGATGGCCTGACCTGAAGACCGTTTTGCTGTCGCATCAGCAAAGCGATCCAGACGTAATCCTGCTTTGCGAGCCGCACTGTCAGGACCGTGACACGAGAAGCAGTTTTCGGCCAGGATTGGACGGACATCCTGATTGTACGTCGGAGCCTTAAAGGTTCCCTTTAATTTGGTAGGTGGTGGAGCCGCTGCAAGCGACATAGAAAGCGCTGCAATAGGTAACAGTGCGAGGCCAATGGTAACCAGGGGATGCCTGTGGGTCGTTCGAAGCTGTTGAAACATCATGGAAACATCTCCAGTAAGGTCATGGGAACACCGTTGTCCACACCTTGCTTATTATCCCCACCAAGCAGGAAGGTTGGCAATGCCCATACACCTGCTGGCTGGTAGAATTTACATATGTTGCTTCCGATATATTGTGGATGTGACTGGAGAATGTAAATGCGTAAAAAGGTAACGGTTGTTGGTGCAGGCTTTGTCGGTTCAACCTGTGCTCACTGGATTGCTGCTAAGCAGCTTGCTGATGTCGTCCTTATCGATATTTTTGAAGGTGTCGCCAAGGGTAAGGCACTCGACTTGTCTCAGGCAGGTCCCGTCGAGGGCTACGATGTGTCTATCACGGGTTCGAGTGATTACGCTGATGCAGCGAACAGTGATGTTGTCATTTTGACCAGTGGCGCACCGCGCAAGCCCGGTATGACAAGAGAAGATCTCGTTGCGGTAAACGCTGATATCACGGCACAGAATATCGAGGCTATCAAGTCGACGTCACCAAATGCATTTGTGATTGTTGTGTCGAATCCAATGGACACGATGACCACGCTGGCGCACAAGCTTAGTGGCTTCCCGAAAGAGCGCGTTATGGGCCAGGGGGGTGTACTCGACGCCGCCAGATACCGCACATTTATTGCACGGGAGATCGGCTGTTCGGTTGAGGATGTCCATGCGATGCTCATGGGGGGGCACGGAGATGAAATGGTTCCACTGCCTCGCTTCACGACTGTTTCAGGAATCCCTGTTACTGAGTTCATTTCGCCTGAAAGACTTCAGGAAATCGTCGATCGCACAAAGCAGGGCGGTGCAGAGATTGTAAAGCTGCTTGAAAAGGGCAGTGCTTACTATGCCCCGAGTGCCGCAACGGTTGCCATGGTTGAGGCAATCCTGCTTGACAAAAAGCGTGTCATGCCGGTCGCTGCCCTTTGCGAAGGCGAGTACGGAGTAAATGGCATCTACTTCGGTGTGCCAGTGGTTCTCGGTGCAGGTGGAATCGAGAAAATCATCGAACTGCCTCTTACCGCCGAAGAGCAGGAAAATGTAAACCGTTCATCGGCGCTGGTCAAATCCAGCTGTGCTGCATTGCCATCGAAGTACGGTGTGATCTAAGCCATTACTGTCAACAACGCGACAGTACAACACCGGGTCTGGAATTTATCCAAGGCCCGGTGTTTTGCTTTATTACTAATAGAATGCGTTGCTGAGCAAGTTATAGGTCAAAACACGTTTGTTTCGATCTAAGAATAAAAAGCCCCCGGTATATTTTTGCACTTACCGGGGGCCGTTTCATCTTAATATCGCGTTCATGTATAGACGGTATCGCGTAATCGCGAACCGACTTCCTGTCTACGTAACTTCGCGAGAGCACCAGACTCGATTTGTCGCGCACGTTCGCGTGAAAGCTGTAGCTGGCGTCCGACCTGTTCCAGAGTCATTTGCGCTTCTGCATCCGGGTGGAGGCCATAACGCAGCTCAAGCACTTCCTTCTCACGCGGCGTAAGGCTGGAGAGCGCATGCTCAAGCTCTTCCCGAAGCGCACGGCGGAAGACCCGACTGCTTGGATGCGTGGCATCTTCAGCTGGCAACAAGTCACCGAGGCGCGTAGTTGAGTCGCCTGCAGGAGCATCGAGAGACATCGGCTCGGGCGTCTCAGCCTCGAGCAGCGTGTCAACCTTATCAACCGGAAGGTTTATCTCGGTGGCGATTTCTGCCGATGTTGGTTGTCGATTGAGCTTTGTCGCGAGCATTTCACGTGTTCGCTTTATCTTGCCCAATGACTCAATCGCATGGGATGGAAGACGAATGGTCCGCCCCTGATTCTCGACGGCTCGTCCCAGCGCTTGACGAATCCAGTGAGTCGCATAAGTCGAAAAACGGAATCCCTTGCGATGATCATATTTATCAACCGCATGGATTAGCCCAAGCGTTCCCTCTTGAATCAAATCCTCCATCGCGATTCCGCGGTTTTGGTACTTCTTTGCGATAGAAGTCACCAACCGAAGGTTCGAGCGAACAAGCTCTTCACGGGCTAGCTGTGCACGGCGTCTTGCGAACTCGCTTGCGCCTTCGCGCTCGCCGCTCTTCACCCATTTACTAAGCTGACATTCCTGGGCAGCATTCAGCAATGTAGCGGCAGTAGGACCCCTACGTTCTGCTAAGAAGCTCTCAAATGAACGATACGTGTCTTTCGTGATGTCATCTTCTTCATCAGATTCGATTGCTTCTTGCACATTCTCAACGGTATCGATCTTGGAATCTGGTTCCTGAACTGTGGATGCTACGCCGGATGCAAGTGGCTCGGATCCAAGGTTCTCTCCGATTTCCAATGCTTCCTGACGTTCTTGTTGCTCCATCTTACTCATTCTCCATCTCCATCAAAACCAAAGTGTGCTGAAACGTCAAATCGTTGCAGCCAGACAACCCGCATGGTGAAATCATTACGAACATTCAGTGTTGAAGGTTCCCCCACAACCACATCAAACAGCGTATGTCACATGTGACAGTTCGCTGATTAGTGTGTGTCCGTCTGTAATCACCGAAGCGTAATATTACCCCCTGCATGGCAAGAATCCTGCCAGTCGCTGAAAATAGGTGTGGAAGTCTTTGGATTGCCTGAATCAACGGCGAGTCGGTAATATCGATCATCATGTCCGATCCCCGATACAAGAAATTTGCGACTCTCCTTGTTATGCACTCGACCGAGCTTCAGCAAGGGGAAAGGGTTTTGATTCATACCACCGACGTCCCGGATGCCTTCGTGTCTGAGCTGATTTTGGCCGTCCGTGATGTTGGAGCCTTTCCGGTGCTGATGTCACAAAGCTCACGTCTTCTACGCCAGTTGATTCTCACCGGGAGCGAGACCTACTGGGCGACCGAAGCCAGATTGGCCATTGAGCAATTGCAGACGGTCGATGCATACATAAGCATTCGTGGAAATGTAAACACGCTTGAAAACTCAGATATTCCAACTGACCTGATGCGTACATACCAAACAGCCTACGGACAACCAGTTACAGACTTTCGCGTCAATAATACACGCTGGTGTGCGCTTCGCTGGCCAAACCCTAGCTTTGCTCAGTCTGCAGGCATGTCGACAGACGCATTTGAAGACTTTTACTTCAATGTTTGTACGCTTGATTACGGAAGAATGGCCACCGCTGCGGCACCACTTCGTGATTTGATGGCAGCGACAGATCGTGTTCGAATCGTCGGTCCAGGCACTGACATCGCCTTTTCAATCAAGGGTATCGGTGCACGCATGAGCTACGGCAAGCGCAATGTTCCGGATGGCGAATGTTTCTCATGCCCGACAATTGATTCGACAAACGGTGTCATAAGTTACAACGCGCCGACTCTGTATGCAGGTAAACCGTTCAGTGATATTCGCTTGGTCCTTAAAGATGGAGTCATTATCGAGGCAACATCATCCGATACGAAGTCACTCAATGACATTCTTGATACAGATGAAGGTGCACGTCGAATTGGAGAGTTTGCCATCGGATTCAATCCTGTGATTCTGAATCCCATGCGTGACGTGCTTTTCGACGAGAAAATTGCAGGGTCATTGCACTTCACACCAGGAAATGCATACGCATCCCCCGGGAATGGAAACCGCTCCGGGGTGCACTGGGACATGGTCTTGATCCAACGACCTGAGTGGGGTGGTGGCGAGATTTGGTTTGATGATGTGTTGATTCGCCGCGATGGCTTGTTCATCCCTGATGTCCTTAAGGGCTTAAATCCCGGGAATCTTATCGGGTGAGCAATATCGCTGAGCGCGACATGCGTGTCGTGCAGGAGATGTGGACACTTGCGAACAATGAACCCCTGACGTTGTTCGCATTACAAAAGTATGGAGTTATAGACAGAGAACGCTATCGACGGTTTCATAACGGAATTTGGCTCGAATTGACCCTCGAATGCGATGAACGCACAAAGGTGTGGTCGTACGAGCTGGCCATTCTCAGTCCAGATGGCTCGGATGTTGACCCGGACGTCGTAACTTATTGGCTTGATGCGTTTCTTGGAAATAAGAAGGGGCTCGCGAGTCGTCGGTCGTTCATGCTTCGGGATGCCAGATACACTTTTCCGTTCGGTGGGTAAGGGGTTGTTGGGGGTATCAGAGCTGGTGCCGGATTCTTGGATATGTTTCCGCACCCTGTTATAAATTCTTAATTTTTCTGAAACTCGGCCCAGTTTCGGTTATCATATACATTGGTTACTGAACGACAACGTAGTGCGAAAGCAGCCAATGCTTGCGGAAGGCAACAAGGATACTACCCGCTAGCGGTCTTCTTCCTCACGGTGTCGGATTTTGAAACCCGTTGTGCAACTCCAATTGCACGATGTATTTGAGGAAAATAATGAAGAATATGACGATGACCGTCGGCGCACTCGCAGTGACGCTCGCCGGAATTGGCGTCGCACCTGTGTTCGCACAGGATGGTCCTTTCAAGGACGTTCCGAACGATCACTGGGCATACCAGGCAATCGAGCGTTTGGCCAAGGACAAAGTCTTTATCGGTGACACCGATGGCAAGTTCGCAGGCAAGCGTTCCCTGACCCGCTACGAGCTCGCGATGGTTGTTGACCGTATCGTTCGCTGGGCGGATGCTACCTACGTTAAGGCTCCTCTGCCAGCAGCACCTGAAGTTAAGACCGGTGTTTCCATGGATCAGGTCCAGGACCTGCTCGGTGGCTATGCCAAGAAGTCTGACATCCCTGCACCTACCAAGGTTGACATGACCGGAGTTGCAAAGCAGTCTGACATTGACCTCATCCGCAAGATGGTTGCTGAGTTCCAGACGGAACTTACCACCCTTGGCGTGGATGTAGACAAGGCAAAGAAGACCCTTGACAATCATGAAAAGCGAATTGCAGCTCTCGAAGCAGCAAACAAGAACGCTGTCAAGATTTCCGGTGCATTCAATGCATACGTTCGTGGTGACTTTGGCACCAACGGTCTCGATGCAATCGATTACAACAGCGCTGCAATCGCTGCTGGATCGACCGTTCTCGGTACGAGCACGGTTCGCCATGACCTCGATGTCAACATCTCCGCACCTTCTGTAGATGTAACCCTCAACTTCGGTAACTACCTGCCATCATTGGGCTCCATTGCTCAGTACGCAGCTGGAACCGCTGATCAAGGTCAGACCATCTACAAGGCTGTCTACTCCACGAAGCAGAGCATCCCTGTTCTCGGAACGGTTGCTGCAAACATCGGACGTGTTCCAAGCCAAATGTCTGCATTGACCTTCAAGGCATACGATGTTGATGCTTACTTCAACAACAACAAGACCGACAACGGTAACTACCTTGTTGACGGTTTGAATGCATCCTTCAAGCTCGGTCCATTCTCCATCACAGCGCTTGCTGGTAAGACGGATCCAATCGCTAACTCATCCCTGATCAATGGCGGAGATGCAACGCTCTCCACCGGTATCAAGGCTGGTATGAAGGCTCCTTGGTCATTCGACCGTGCTGATCAGATTGGCTCGCCAAACTCCGACGGTATCACGGTTAGCCGTGTTGCTGGTGGACGTGCAGGCTTCAAACTCTTCAGCATCCCAGTTGGTGTCAGTACCGTATTGGCAGCTGGACAGTCCAATGGTGACTTCGATCAGGTCAACGTCTATGGCGCTGATGCTAAGATCAAGCTCTTTGGCCTTGATGTTTACGGTGAGTACGCTGAGTCCAACACCCGCTTGGGTGGCGCTAACGTAAACGTTCGCGACAACTCTGCTTACAATGTACACACCAAGTTGTCCAACGGCTCCTGGACCCTGTCCGGTGGTTACCGTGAAGTTGAGCCTCTCTTCGGTGCACCAGGTAGCTGGGGCCGTATGGGAACCAACGTCAACCCAACCGACATCAAGGGTGGTTACGGATCCTGGAACTGGACCCCAACATCCAAGTTGAACGTTATGTTGGCAACTCAGAACTACACCGGTACTGATAAGGGTGGCAACACCAAGGATCAGAAGTCTGAGAACACCAGAGCAGGTTTCACCTACAAGCTGGGTTCAACATCTGACTTCTCTGTTTCCCAGGAAGTTACCAAGTACACGGATGCAGGCGCACTCAAGGGACGTGAGACATTCACGAACTATGCTTATGCAAAGACCCTTAGCGCTACTTCGACCTTCCGTTTGCTCTACCAGGTTGTTTCGTACAACGATGGTACAGCTGACGTCCAGAAGGGCGGAGTTGTTGCAACCCAGTTCTCGGTTAAGTTCTAACCTGAACTGCGCTTGCGCAGCTAAAAGTCAAACCCCCGGTTCTCGCGAACCGGGGGTTTTCTTTATCGTGCTATAATCTGCCCGTATGGATACTGGAGATTTTCGAAACGGCTTGTCTATCTTGTTCAACAATGACATCTACACCATTGTTGAGTTTCAACATGTCAAGCCAGGTAAAGGCGGAGCGTTTGTACGTTCCAAGATGAAGAATCTGCGAACGGGTGCGACTATTGATCGTACGTGGAACGCTGGTGAAAAGATTGAACAGGCGCGCCTCGACCGTAAGGTGATGCAGTTCCTCTATTCCGAAGGCTCGGACTTTCACCTGATGGACATGGAGACCTTTGAGCAGGTAACCGTGGATCGTAAGTTGATCGGTGAAAAGGAAAAGTACCTGAAGGAAAACACCGATGTTCAGGTCATTATCTTTAAGGAAGAGATTGTGCAGGTCACGGCTCCCGACTTTATGGAGCTGGTGATCACTGAAACCGATCCTGGCTTTAAGGGTGATACGGCATCCGGAGGTAGCAAACCTGCCACATTAGAGACAGGGGCTGTCATCCGTGTTCCATTTTTCGTTAATCAAGGAGATAAAGTGCGCGTCGATACACGCACTGATACTTACCTTGAACGCGTAAAGTAGGAAGAATATGGACCAGGAGCAGTATAGTCGCACTGGAGCAAGCACACCGGTGATGCTGGCCTTTGCCAGCAATGTGTTTCACGTTTGCATCATCGTTTTTGGAATCGCCACGGCATATTTACTTTATGGCGTGTTCTTCGGTTTGGGAGATTTTGCATCCTGGGACAGAACGCGTCAAGTTACGATGCTTGGGAATATAAACCTTGCTGGAAATGCGATGCTTGCAGCAGCTGTTGTTGGCTCTATTTGCTCTCTGGTCATATTCTGGTTCGAGGAAACTGCAGGCTACCTGATGGCCATATTGGCCGGAGCTCTCTACTTTGGAGTGCCGATGGCATTCGCCAGTATGGGTGGCGAGCCCTCGGTTGCCATGAGAATGACTGTGGCGAAGTTTCCAGTCGCTGCATTGGCGCCTGGGCTTATTGCACTCATTCTCGTTGTTAGGGACCTGATCGTTCGCGTAATACGGTCCGTTGAGCGCCAAAGCAAGGTTGCGTCCGACTTACAGTTTGGTAACGATGCCAAGAGGGAAGACCGACCGGTTAGAATGTCGCTCATCGGCAAGTGCTGGGAAGGTGCTTACTGCCGGGATTATGTCCGCACACACTGTCCAATATTCAAAGCCAAGGACACATGTTGGCAACGACGGCGTGGTTGCTACTGCGATGAGGAAATCGTAAACATTGCGACGAAAAAGTCGCGTGGGACGGTCCTCGAAATGGCTCCGAGTGAGTCGCAAAATTACGCGAATAACAGCACTCCGAAAAAGGTTGTCTTTCTCTCGGATGCTCAGAAAGTCGAACGCTGCAGAAACTGCATCATCTATAATGAGCATCAACGCGAGAAGTACAAGATTCTCTTGCCAGTGGTGATGACTCTGTCTATCGCCTTGTGTGCTTTCCTTGGATATGAGATGCGTGATTCCGTTGGTAATGTGATGAATGCCATCGAGATGACAGTTCGGAGATTCGCTTTTACGGGCGATCCTACAACTGCGATAAAGGTTGCTAAGCCGAACGAATCCGCCATTTGGTTGTTTGTCATTGCCGGTTCGATCATGGTCATTGCAAAGATTATCCATGCACTTGAATGGGCTATTTTTGAAAAGAAGTGGTAACGATGGATACGAGTTTGATTGAAGCCTATGCGGCAGCGATGTCATCGCAACCACAAATGACAGAGCTTGAAGTCATCGCCGATGGCATCCTTGTTCGCTTGCGTCGCAGTATTGCCATTACTGATGTTGAAGTTCCTGTGGATTCTGCGAGCGGTACATTGGCATCGGACAAGACGGCGACCCATTCCGTTACTGCACAAAGTGTGGGCGTGTTTGTGCCCGCTGAGCCGGCATTTGCCGTTGGTGACATCGTTGACGGTACTCGGGCGCTTGGTGCTGTAGATACAGTCGGCATCACCAATGCGATTGTTTCTCCGGTTTCCGGTGTTATCACCGCAGTGCATGTGGAGCCTGGTCAACCTGTGGAATATGGTCAGAGTTTGTTTGCGCTTCTTGAGAGTAAATCCAGTTGAGACGCGGATTTTCACTCGTCGGGAGTTTGCTTACGATTGCCATAATTGCTGTGCTTGCTGTTTTTGTTGTTCGTTACGTAACAGGTGGCGGTGGCGTTGACAAAGCCGGTCGGAAAGTACCGACACCGACGCAGCGTGCAAGAATCACAGCAGGTAATGAGTACATTTCGCAAATACAGCAAGCAATTACGATGTACAAAATGGATCACGATGATCAATTGCCGCCGAGCTTGAGCGAATTGAAGCCATATGGGGTGACAGAGCAAATGATTGTTGATCCAAACACGAAGACTCCCCTCAACTATGATCCTGCGACAGGTGTTGTCAGCCAATCTGCTGGATTCATTTCGACCTCCAACCCTTAACGGAGATAGACGTTACACAGATGTTTAAGAAAGTTCTCATTGCCAACCGTGGCGAAATAGCTGTGCGTGTCATCAGGGCATGTCGGGAGCTCGGTGTGGCAACGGTTGCCATTCACTCCGATGCCGATGCAGACTCGTTACATGTGAGGCTCGCGGATGAAGCTGTTTGCGTCGGGCCCAGTGCCAGTAAAGATTCCTACCTCAACATTCCGAACATTGTGGCTGCAGCGCGCAACACAGGTGCAGATGCTGTTCATCCAGGCTATGGATTTCTTTCCGAAGTGGCTAGTTTCGCTGAGATCTGTAATGCCATTGGCGTAAAGTTCATTGGTCCTCCTGTATCCGCCATTGAACAAATGGGAGATAAAGCTACCGCCCGTGAAACTGCATTGGCAGCCGGCGTTCCCACCGTTCCTGGTTCAGATGGGTTGTTGACATCGGATGAAGATGCACGTCGTATCGCCGGAGCGATTGGTTATCCGGTAGTCGTAAAGGCAACGGCAGGCGGTGGCGGACGGGGAATCCGCGTTGCATGGTCTGAAGAAGAACTTCTCAAAGTGTTGAAAGTAGCTCAGGCAGAAGCGGAGGCTGCATTCGGCAATGCGGGCGTTTATCTTGAGAAGTACATCACGGACATGCGTCACATAGAGGTGCAGATCCTCGCAGATGAACATGGCAATGTCATCCATTTGGGGGAGCGTGAATGTACGGTGCAAACTGTGCGCCACCAAAAGGTTGTCGAGGAAGCACCCAGCGTTTCGCTTACGCCTCATCAGCGCACTGCAATGGGCGAGGCTGCTGTTCGTGCCGCGAAAGCAGTTGGGTACGCAAATGCCGGAACTGTGGAGTTCATATACACCCCGGATGGTGACTTCTACTTTATGGAAATGAACACCCGAATTCAGGTCGAACATCCGGTAACAGAAGCTGTAACGGGCATTGACTTGGTGAAATGGCAGATCCGCATTGCTGCCGGAGAAACACTTACGATTGCACAGGATGATGTCAACTGGAACGGACATTCAATAGAGTGTCGCGTTACCGCACAAAATCCGGATAAGGGTTTTGCACCGAGTGCTGGCAAAATGTCATCCTTCATTATGCCTGGCGGACTCGGTATCCGTATAGATTCGCAGTGTTACTCCGGTTACACAGTTCCTCCGTATTACGATTCAAACCTTGCTAAATTGATTGTTTGGGCGCCATCCCGAGACGAAGCAATTGTCCGAATGGAATGTGCATTGTCAGAGGTTTCTGTTGATGGACTACCTACAAACGTATCGTTCCTGAAGACAATCCTTGCCGATGAGCGATACCGAACTAATGCGATTTCGACGAAGTTCCTTCCAACCTTGATGGATGAGTTAGGGTTGTAGACCGTGCTCGTGAACATTTCCGAATCTGAAGAACAACTTCTCAAAACAATAGAGTCCAATGCTCGCATAACGGATGATCAATTGGCCACCGTACTTGGATCTGATGTAGAAACTGTACAGCGGATGCGTGTCCGCCTCGAGTCGATCGGAGTCATTGCAGGTTACCGTGCGAGGATAAAGTGGGAAGCGGTGTCATCGCCTCCCGTTGAGAGCTTTATCGACTTGGCGGTGCAGCCTGAGCGCGGATATGGTTACGATCGGATTGCAGACCGAATACGCCAGTTTCCAGAGGTGGTAAGCGTGCATCTTGTTACGGGATCGCAGGATCTCCGCGTGGTTGTGCGTGGACAAACGATGCAGGATGTCGCCAGCTTTGTTGCAGAACGTCTGGCAACTATCGATGGCGTTCGCGGTACGGCCACCCGCTTCGTCCTTAAGTGCTACAAGCAGGAAGGGGATGCCTTTGCGAGGCCCGCTAACGACGAACGTTTGGCGGTTACGCCGTGAAAAGCCTCTCAAATACAGTAACTAATCTGCCAGCATCCGGTATACGAAAGTTTTTTGACCTTGTCGCGGAGATGGATGATGTCATCTCGCTGGGGGTCGGTGAACCTGACTTCATTACACCATGGAGAGTCCGGGAGGCTGCAATACACAGCCTTGAGCAGGGGAGAACGACCTACACCAGTAACTATGGACTATTAGAGCTTCGGGATGCGATCGTCCAGCTCGTCTCCAGCCGTTACGGCATTGAATACAACCATCGAAATGAAGTCCTCATCACGGTTGGTGTCTCTGAGGGACTCGATGCGGCATTCCGGGCGATATTGAATCCTGGCGATGAAGTCCTCGTGCCCGAACCGTGCTATGTGTCGTATGCGCCATGTGTGATGTTTGCTGGTGGTACTCCCGTTCCTGTTCCCACACGTGCCGCGGATGGGTTCAAGGTCCGTGCTGACCAGCTTTCCCGTTTCATTACGCCCAACACAAAGGCCATCCTGCTCAGCTATCCCACGAATCCGACGGGTGCAGTGATGGGCAGAAGAGAGCTTCAGGATGTTGTCGATGTCGCGGCGTCACATGATCTCTATATCCTGACCGATGAAATCTACGACCGCCTGTCGTACGATGCGCCCCACGTTTGTGTGGCCGGACTGGATGGTGCCAAAGAACGCACGATTTTACTAAATGGGTTTAGCAAAGCCTATGCGATGACTGGGTGGCGTGTCGGGTACGTATGTGCGCCGGCACCGATTATCGAAGCGATGATGAAAATCCACCAGTACACAATGCTATGCGCTCCCATTACATCGCAGATTGCAGCGTTGGAAGCTATCAGAAATGGTGAGCGAGATGTCGCCGACATGGTGGAAGATTACGATAGACGTCGTAGGATGTTTGTTGCTGGCCTAAACCGTGTGGGTATTCCTTGTGAACTTCCTGGTGGAGCATTCTATGCTTTTCCAAACATTGAACACACTGGATTGGACGCATCAACGTTTGCGGAGCGACTCCTGCATGAAGAACGGGTCCTAGTGGTTCCCGGAGATGTCTTTGGACCGGGAGGTACGGGGCATGTGCGCTGTTGTTATGCCACAGCACCGAAACTTCTCGAAGAGGCGATTGTCCGGATAGGTCGCTTTGTTGAGGCACTTTGATTGATTTGACGAGAAGGCTGGTGTACGCGTCTTCTTCCGTTAGCCTAACGCATCAATCTGAGACCCGAGCTGTTCCCATTCGCACATCAGTTGCTCGAGTTCCTGCCCGCTAGTCTCGTATGCCTTGGCATCAGCGATTGCTTCATCGGGGCTTGAAGGAGCAGAAAGGCGCGCCTCGATCGCTGTGATTGTTGCTTCAAGCTCAGCTATCTTTGCTTCGACTAACTCCAGTTTTGACAGCAACTTTCTCTTGTCGCGGCTTCGTTGCAATGCGCTGGGAGCATTTTGAATGACTACTTGGTCTGCGGTCTTCTTGCGCAGCGGCTGCGACTCTGCTGCCTCCATTGCATCCCTCCATGCCGAATACGGCATGTCATAAAGGACACAATTTCCTTTGCCATCAAAGTAAAGCGTTTTGTTGGTCGTCTCGTCCAACAAGGACCGATCGTGGCTTACGACGAGTAAGGTACCGGCAAATCGCGACAGAGTTTGTGCAAGGGCATCACAGGAGAAGACATCTAAGTGGTTTGTCGGCTCATCCAATATCAGGAGATTTGCCGGAGATAGCACCATAAGGGACATCGCAAGCTTGGCACGCTCGCCTCCGGAAAGACCTGAGACTGGCTTGAAGACATCCTCGCCAGTGAACAAGAACTTTGCCAAGTGGGTTCTGCATTCTGCGATGGTCAGACCCGCTCGATCGTAGAATGCATCAAGCAGCGATTCATCGTCTCCGAAGTCATCTTGCTCTTGCTTATGATGTGCAATCTTGACGCCATGACCGGTACGAATGTATCCGGAGTCAATAGAATCATCGCCGATGAGCATATTGATCAACGTCGTTTTTCCCGCGCCATTCGGGCCCACGACACCGACGCGGTCTCCGCGTCGAAGCGTAAAGTTGGCATTGCGGACAATTGTCCGGTCGCCGAAACTTTTGGTGAGGTTTTGTGCAACGACGACATCCAACCCGCTACGACCAGCATCACCAATAGCAGCCCGCATCATCGCGCCGTCGTCCATTGGGCGCTCTATGCGCTCGAGACGATTCAGCACCTTTTGGCGTCCCATCGCATTGCGGGTGTTTTGACCAGCTTTGTTCCGCCGGATGTACTCTTCGGTCTTTTGAATATGGGCTTGTTGTCTGAGATATTCATCAAGCTGCTGTTGGCGTTCGGCATCCCGCCGTTGTCGGTATTCCGAATAGGAACATCCATACACGGTCACCCGATGTGCATCGACTTCCCATGTAGCTTTCGTAACCCGGTCCAGAAAGCGGCGGTCATGGCTTACGACAAGGACGGCTCCTGGAACCTGCACCAGAAAGTTTTCAAGCCACTCAATGGCCTTGATGTCAAGGTGGTTTGTTGGCTCATCGAGGATGAGTACTTCCGGACTCGTTGCGAGCAACCTGGCCATTGCAAGTCGGGTCTTTTCGCCTCCGGAGAGCACCGAAACCTGTTTTTGCCAAGTGGATTCCGGGAAACCAAGGGCCTTTAGGGATGCATGCAGACCATCGACTGCATAATGACCTCCAAGATACTGATAGCGATCCTGAGCTGCACCGAGTGCTTCCGTCAGCTCCTCATCTGTCGGATTCTCGGCCAATGCCTCTTCTGCTCTTCGCAGCTCACCTTCAGCATCAGCAACTGCGCTAAGTGCCATTTCTGCAGCCTGAATCACTGTTTGTGATTCATCAATTGACTGAATCTGCGATAAGTATCCTATCCGGATACCTTTAGCGATATGAACACTGCCACCAGCGGGTAGTTCAATGCCAAGGATTGCCTTGAGTAGCGTTGTCTTGCCGCCACCGTTACGACCTACAATTCCGATACGTTCACCACGTGCGACCGAAAGAGAGACGTTTTCCAGAATCGTGTCCGGTCCATACTCCATCGTCAGGTCGGAAATTGTAATGAGGCTCATATCGACGCATAGTTTACCGTTGGAGGTCGGGAACCACACAGGATTGCCTTTGGTACACTACCATATGGAGCCCTTGGAAGATGCCGTTTCGGCTGTAGTACCGGTTGTGCGCATGCCCTACATGAACCGTGAGCTGTCATGGCTGGACTTCAATGCGCGCGTTCTTGATGAATCATTCGACTCGAGGCATCCCTTGCTGGAACGAGTCAAGTTTCTGGCTATCTTTGGCAGTAACCTGGATGAATTCTTCATGATTCGAGTTTCCGCGTTACAAGCGCAGCGCTCAGCCGGGATAGTAGACCGGGGAGCTGATGGTCTCACTCCAGCGGAAGCCTTGGAGAAAATCGGTACCAAGACGGCAGCTTTGGTGGATCGCAGTCAACAGTGTCGACGTCAGCTAATTAGTGAGCTGGCCGTCAAGGGCATTCGGGTGATGAACGTTGAAAGCCTTACTGAAAAGGAACAGGCGACGCTATCATCTTATTTTGATGACCATATCTTCCCAATTCTCACTCCATTGGCAGTCGATCCGGGTCATCCGTTTCCACACATTTCAAGTTTGTCACTGAATCTTGCGGTCACCCTTGATGATGACGGAATGGAACGTTTTGCCCGTGTAAAGGTTCCGGCAACTTTGCCGCGACTGCTACCCGTTGGTGACCGCGTAGCACCGACGTATGTTTGGCTGGAAGATGTCGTTGCTCGACACATCGGACGGCTGTTTCCGGGCTATGTTGCGACGGGGGCGTATCCATTTCGTGTGACGAGGGATGCCGATGTCGAGATTCGCGAGGCGGAAGCAGAAGACCTGATGCAGGCCGTCACGGCGGACATTGAACGAAGGCATTTCAGTTTCGTTACTCGCCTTGAGGTTTCCAGTGATATGCCGGGACATATCCGGGAACTTCTTGTTCAAGGTCTTGAAATGGATGCCCGTAATCTCGCGGTCAGCAGTGAGACCGGCCCTGGAGTTCTTGGCGTTTCAGCATACATGGAGCTGGTTGGTTTGCCGTATCCCGAGCTCAAGGATGCGCCGCACGTGCCCCGCGTACCCGATGTGTTCGCTAGCGGTGAGGACATTTTTTCTCTTGTATCCCGCGAGGACATTCTTTTACACCATCCTTATGACAGCTTTAATCCAGTAATCCAGTATGTTCAAGAGGCGGCACGCGATCAGGATGTATTGGCCATCAAGCAAGCCCTCTACCGTGTTGGGACAAAGTCACCCATTGTCCAGGCGTTGATGGAAGCACGGGATGTCGATACGCAAGTAGCGGTTCTTGTCGAACTAAAAGCCCGCTTTGATGAGCAAAACAACATCACGTGGGCACGTCGTTTGGATGAAGCTGGCGTACACGTCGCGTATGGTCTGATTGGACTAAAGACACATGCCAAGATTCTGCTGATTGTACGTCGGCACCCGGATGGCAGCATCAGGCGATTTGTTCACCTAGGCACGGGTAACTACAACGCGACAACGGCACGGATTTACACAGACTTTGGTCTGATGTCCGCCGACCCTGACCTTGGGGCCGATGTCTCTGACCTCTTCAATGTCCTGACGGGTTATTCAAAACAAAAGTCATTCCGCAAGCTGTTGGTTGCGCCACTGAATCTTCGAGAACGATTGATAGAGATGATTCGACGCGAAGCCCATCATGCTCGAAAAGGTAGAGCAGCGCGCATTATCTTTCAGATGAACGCTTTGGTCGATGAGGAAATGATTCGGGAACTCTACGATGCAAGTCGGCATGGAGTTCAGATTGATCTGATTGTGCGTGGCATCTGTTGTCTTGTTCCGGGACTTGAGGGGTGGTCAGAGAACATCCGTGTCATTTCGATTGTTGGACGTTTTCTTGAGCACGCACGGATTTATTATTTCCACAATCATGGTGCCACCCAGCTGTGGATGGGCAGTGCTGATCTAATGACACGGAATCTTGACAGGCGGGTAGAAGTGGTCTTCCCGATAGAACTCGCACGTCACAAGCAGTATGTCGTCGAACAAGTCCTTTTGACAATGCTCTCAGACACTGCACAGGCTAGGCAACTCAATCCGGAAGGGGAGTGGGAGCGCTTGCGACCGGGACCTCGTAAACGTCGCGTTGATTCCCAGCAGCTGTTCGTCGCCGGAAAGAAACGAAGACGGAATGCGTCTACAACAGGCGTGTAAGCGTTAACACCGGTGTAGCGAACCATGCAAAGTTAAACACGCGTGGAACATCTGCGCCGCCCTCAATAGTTCTGACGCCGATTCCTGCCGCGTAGTCATTACCGATGTTGTAGTTTGCCCGTATTCCAAGGTCTATAGCCCTACCCGGACCACCACCCAGTGCATCCAAATCGAATGACATCGAGGCGCGATGAGAAAGTTGTTTGACGCCAGAAACATGGACGAGGGGTACCCATCCAATATTGGCTTCAGCGGCGCTTACGGTTGGTTGCCGGAGCGAAATGGTTGCATCGCGAACCTTCATCGTGCCCCCGAGATCTAAGTGCCAACCACCAGTTGTCTTCCATGGCTGGCGATAGGTGATGCGGTATGAACGAAACTCATAGAGGACATCCGTCTGGACTCCGGAAGCAAAGGTTTCATCTTTGAAGGTTGATGCATTGTCAAGCGTACCCTGACCCGTTATTGAGAGTGGGGCATAGTAAAGGCGAAATGTGCCTCGACGCACAGGAACTTCGACTTGTACCCGGCTCGCATTCGATGCATTATTTCTGCCAGCCAGATTTCTAAGATCGATATACGATCCACCGTTGCCCGGAATTCGCGCAACATTCCTCAGGGTGTAAAGCGGGCCATATTCTGAAATGATCGCAGCGCGTGGGGGAAGTGCAGTGTCCATGACATCATAACTTCTGCACAGGCTGATTAGTTCCTTTAGAATGCATTGTGTTTGATCCTGATGCAATGCTTTCTAGTCTGATACGAACTCAGGACTATGATGGTCAGCTTGTTTCCCGGCATGTCCTTCCCGCAGTTATAGCATCACCACAGCCTCTGGAGCCTCCATTCCCCGAAGAGCTTGCGCTTGCGTTTGCTCGTATGGGAATAGCTGACCTGTGGACTCATCAGCGTGAGGCGATCGACTTGCTTCGAAGTGGCTATAACACGGTCATCACAACCCCGACGGCGAGCGGAAAATCTCTATGCTACAACGGTGCGGTTTATGAACATCTGCTCACAAATAGGGATGCCCGTGCATTGTATTTGTTTCCAACCAAGGCGTTGGCGTATGACCAGGCACAAAAGTTGTCGCAACTTGATTTGTTTGGTCGTGTACCTCATGCTTCCTACGATGGAGATACGCACAAAGATGAGCGCGCGGCGATTCGGCGGGCTGCACGCATCGTTCTGACTAATCCTGACATGTTGCATGTTTCAATACTTCACAATCATGCCATGTGGTCACACTTCTTCCGCAATCTGGCATATATCGTGGTGGATGAGGCACATGCATACCGTGGCATTTTTGGAACACATGTCAGTAGTATTTTCCGAAGGCTTTCCAGGTGGTGCCGGCACTATGGCTCATCTCCACAATGGATTGTGACCAGTGCGACCGTGGGCAACCCGATTGAGTTTGTCGGCAAGCTCACGCAGCAAAAGGTAGTGCATGTGAATGGAAGTGATGCTCCCCGTGGTCGTCGTGTCTTTGCCATGTGGAATCCACCAATCACAAAAGGAGATACGCTGCGACGACGTGGAGCCGGAGGCGAAGCAGCCTATTTGGCAACCGCATTGGTTAAGAGAGATGCACGCACAATCGTGTTTACCCGAGCCAGGCGCTCAACAGAACTCGTTTATAAGAATTGGGTTTCGATGTTGTCGGCTACGATTCATGGTGAGGAATTGGCGGAACGCGTAACGCCATATCGTGCAGGCTATACAAAAGAACAACGTCGTGAGATTGAACAACGATTGTTTTCCGGAGACCTTATGGGCGTGGTTGCAACAAGTGCACTTGAGCTTGGTGTTGACATAGGCTCGCTTGATGCAGCCGTTATTGCGGGGTATCCCGGAACCATTGCAAGTACCTGGCAACAAAGCGGTCGTGCGGGCCGCCGTGAAACCGATTCATTGACAATTTTGGTCGCGTCAGACAATCCGCTCGATCAGTTCCTGATGCGAAATCCAACGTATCTATTCGAAACAGGAGTGGAAAACGCGGTGATCAATCCAGATAATCCACATGTAATGGGTGCACATATTTGCTGTGCCGCGGATGAAGGGTTGCTTGATCATCAACAGCTAATTGAAATGTACGGGGAACGTGCCGAGTACGCAGTTAATCTGCTGGAGAAAAGTGGTGTCCTGCGATTTGATGGCAGTTTTTACCGTTACATTGGGCCATCAAGGGCGTGCGACCAGTTCAGTATTCGATCAGCCGATGGCACTACCTATTCAGTTCTGACAGCGAACGGAAACGTTATTGGGTCGCTGGAGGGGCACCGAATAAATGAGGAAGCCTTTGTTGGTGCCTATTACTATCATCAGGGTATAGCCTACGAAGTATCTCATCTTGACCGTTTGAAGCGACAAGTACTGGTTACCCGTGCAAATCGGGACTACATCACGAATGCTAGGTCAACAGGTTCCATTGATGTTATTGAAACGGTAGGCTCAAAGGAAGTTGGCGAAACAATTGTGTATTTTGGGCTGGTCCGAGTCAAACGTCGTGTGACGGGATATGAAAAACGTGGATTGGGTTCCGATGACCCGCCTGAGGTCGTAGCACTGGATATGCCTGAGACAGAGTTCATCACAACGGCTGTTTGGTACCCGGTTACTCCGGATACGGAACGTTATCTGGCGCAACAAGGAGCAGATTTACCTGGCACGGTCCATGCTGCTGAACATGCTGCAATCGGCATACTTCCGTTGTTTGCCCTCTGTGACCGTAATGACATCGGAGGGGTATCCACTCCTTACCACGCTCACGTGGGTGGACCTGCAGTCTTTGTACACGATGCGGTACCAATGGGGGTAGGGATTGCTGAAGCCGGTTTCCGAGTTGCTAAGGAATGGCTCGGGGCAACGGCTTCGCTGATAAGCGGCTGCCGATGCGATGCTGGCTGTCCGGCATGTATTCAGTCCCCAAAGTGTGGGAACAACAACACACCATTGGATAAGGCAGGGGCTGCGATGTTGTTGAAGCGCCAGTTCTGATTCGAACTGAATTTATTCCGACGATTGATGACCATCGAGTGGTCGGAACCCTGCGATTCGAACGTACAATGTCGGATAGATTCGGATGTGTCATGTATGTAAGTGACGACCGCAACCGGGGGGGCTGGATGAATACGATACAAGTGGGGCATGTAATGAAGTCGCTTGGAATTGGTTCTATTGCTTGCCTGCTTGTTTGTGCTCAATCAGTCACTGCACAGTCTGTAAAACCGGACACCAGTAAACTTAGGAACCAGGTTCGTGTGCTGCAAAATCAGATACAGCAAACGAAGCAGGAGCTCCGAGGTGCGAAACGAAACGAAGCAACCATCGCTGAAGAACTGGACCGAAACCAGAGTGCTCTGAACTCAACGAGAAGTAAGCTGAGAGAAACGAAATCCCGACTCGCCCGCACACTCTCGGAATCTGAACAGATTACAGTTGAACTCAGACGCTGTGAGGATTTGCTTAGGCAACAGGAATTGCAGCTGGCCAAACGTTTGGTGGCCAATTATCGTCAGGGACCGGTTCGTTATGTCTCAGTGCTCCTGGGTTCCAGGTCGATGGCAGACTTGAGTACGCGTGCACAGTTTGTACGGTCCATAATCAAACATGATGCCTCGCTGATTGCATCCGTTAAATCCGACCGTGCCAAAGTTGTCCGCTGGAAACAACAGGTAGATGATAAAGCGCGTGAGATAGCGGAGCGGAAGAACGAACTTGGAACCCAGCAGCAGGAAGAAGCACGCGTCGTACAACGTCGCAGAGGCTTACTCGCAGAAGCACAGCAAATTCGCGAAGCACTTGAGCAAGAACTTAGAGATCTGGCCGCTGACTCAAGAGCCATTTCTGCACGTATTCGCGCGATGGAGCGAACGGCCAGTGGTAAAGCACGCCTAAGCAAAAAGTTCAGTGGAAACTTCGCGCAGCCTGCAGATGGACCAGTGACGTCCGGTTATGGGATGCGCTTTCATCCAATTCTAAAACGAAATCGTATGCACACCGGTATCGACATCGGAGCCTCCTCCGGTTCACCAATACGAGCCGCTGCGGCAGGAATCGTAACGTTCCGCGGAACGATGTCCGGTTACGGGAACGTAATCTTAATTGACCATGGTGGCGGGACGTCCACTCTGTATGCACATTGTTCATCCTTGATTGCTCGAGAGGGACAACAGGTCACACAGGGACAGCTCATAGCAAGAGTCGGTTCGACTGGGCGAGCGACGGGACCACATCTTCATTTTGAGGTTCGACGGAATGGTGAGCCAGTCAATCCGAGATAGTCCGATTGACGAGTTGTAAGGAAATGCGATGATAAGGACCATAATCCGATGGGTGTTAGCCGCAATTGCTATGACGATTGCTGTCAAGGTTGCAAACGCCGCAGGCTTGAACGGTGTCCGGATCGATAACTTTGGTGCCGCCCTTGTCAGCATAGCACTGTTGACTCTGGTAAACGCTGTCCTTCGACCAATTATCAATGCCCTTGCATGTGCGATCAATATGATGACCTTCGGGTTGTTTCGGTTGGTGATAAACGGGGCAATGTGGTTGCTCGTCAGCCAACTCGATGTTGGATTACACGTCAAGGGTTTACTTGATGCAACTGTTGCGAGTATTGCTTTGACGATTTTGGGATGGGTGTTAGATTTGATTGTTCCGGCAAAGTCGCGGGGTGATGAGTGAGTAATCCACTGGTACTGCTTACGGGGATGAGTGGGGCGGGCAAGTCGCTTGCTGCGAGTGTTTTCGAAGATATTGGTTGGACCGTTATTGACAATCTTCCAGCTGCATGGATGCAGCTACTCGGTCCTGCCATCGACCGCCCTCTGTGCATCATATGTGATACCCGTGGAGGTGATCTGATCGGTATCCATGATGCTCTTGCCGAGTGGACAATCAGGCCAACCGTGGTGTTTCTCGATGCAACGGACGAAGTACTGGTCCGCCGGTTCAAGGAAACGCGACGGTCCCATCCAATGTTTACAGTGAGCGGCGGAATAATCCCGGCTATCGTTGCAGAACGACAGGCACTTTCATCGCTGAAAGCCGAAGCAGATGTCATTATTGATACGACTGTTCTGACAGCATTACAGCTCCGGCATGCGTTACGTCAGCGATTTTCGTTAGAACAGGCGTCCGATACAAGCCTGATTGTCTCGGTTGTATCGTTTGGCTTCAAGCATGGGTCTCCATTGGATGCAGATTTGGTTTTTGATGTACGGTTCTTGCAAAACCCGTTTTACGTAGCGGAACTTCGTTTGCACTCTGGTTTGGATGAAGATGTTCAGCAGTTCATTGACCGCGATGAACGTACCGCGACGTTGATGGATAAACTCTCAGACCTCGTTGAATGGACCATTCCCCATTATTCCGATGAAGGTAAGGCATATCTTACGATAGCCATTGGGTGTACGGGAGGACGTCACAGGTCTGTCTACATCGCAGAACGACTTGGGACGTATCTTCGTAATGCCGGCGTCCGGACGATCATTGATCATCGTGATGTCAACAAGGGGCATCATTAGTGCTTAGCGATACGCGCCAAGCAATAACCTCTTGGTTGAAATGGCTTCGGCCGGGTCTCGGCGTCAAGCGATGGTTGCTACTCCTGCCAATCGGATTGTTTGCCGTAGTGATCGGCGTCGCACTGATTGTCGGAGTGCGTGTTACTGATCTCTTTGACTTCGTAGCAACACAGGTAGCAGATCGCGTCCAGCTTGAGATAGGCGATCCCCGTTTTTCCATTCCTGCTGGCCTTACAGCTATCCTTGTTGGCCTCGCAGTCATCATGGCAGCATTGATTGCTGTCAATCGTAGCATTGTGTCCGTCGTTGCACCGACGGAAATGGGGAACCTTGCTGACTTTATCGGGAAAAAACGAAGTCTGGCAAGTGGTCCACGCATCGTTGTCCTTGGGGGGGGCACAGGGCTTTCAACGCTGCTACGTGGCCTTAAGCAGTATTCCAGCAACCTTACCGCCATTGTCACCACGACGGATGACGGAGGCAGTTCGGGGCAACTCCAGCGCCAGCTTGGAGGCATGATTCCTCCCGGAGACATCCGTAACTGCCTCGTCGCACTTGCCGATGAAGAACCAATCATGCAGGAGCTGTTTCAATACAGATTTGCTACCAGAACAGGAGAGGATGGCTTGAGCGGCCATAGTGTTGGCAATTTGTTTCTTGCAGCAATGGCGAGTGTTGCCGGTGATTTTGAACAGGCTGTACAAGCGACATCCAAAATACTGAGAATAAGCGGTACCGTAGTGCCTTCCACGGTTGAACCAGTGTCACTTGTAGGACACATGGTTGATGGTACAGAGCTTACCGGCGAAACACGTATTGCCAGTAGTTCCGTAGCCATTAAGTCAATTAGTCTTTGCCCGGAAGCTCCAAGGGCTGTCATTCGCGCCATAGATGCTGTGCGCAACGCCGATATCATCGTGCTAGGACCGGGTTCACTGTATACAAGCGTGATCCCTCATCTGCTTGTCCCGGAACTTGCCCGCGCAATCGCAGCAAGCAACGTTCCCCGCTGTTATGTGTGTAACATCATGACACAGCCTGGTGAAACAGATGGATATACCGCCAGCCAGCACATCGCAGCACTTCAGGGCCATGCAAAGCAGTGTGTTGGTAAGGATGCACGTGTCGTGGACACGATTATTGTTAATGATGTCCTTCCAGGCAAGTCGGCACTTGTAAAGTACAAAGAGACTGGTGCCGTTCCTGTAGACGTCGACTTTGGTACATTAAACCAGCTTGGGATAGAGATTATCCGCGCTAACGTGATGTCGGACAACGGCATCATCCGACATGATCCTGCGCGTCTGGCAAAGACCATCGTCGATATCACGCAACGGGGACGCTAGGGTGATCGTTGAATCACAGTCAGTGCGTCAGCTTGCTCGAAGAAGATTTCTCTCCGTGCTCGCAGGGGGAGCGGGGATGTCGCTTGCCGGCGTTGGCATTCGGGCTGCCCTTGAGCCACAGGATGTCCGTGTAACTGAGCTTCGTATAGGACTTCCTGGGTTACCAAAGACGAGTGATGGATTACGGGTGGCTTTTCTTTCTGATTTGCACTACGGTCCGGATACACCTACATCCACCATTATCAAAGCACTTACTCTGGTACAACGACTATCACCTGATCTCATTCTCCTCGGTGGCGACTACATTCAGTGGTCGAATGAGCACTTGAGTGGCGTTATTCCGTTACTTGCTCAACTCCACGCCCCATTAGGCGTTTTTGGCGTTCTCGGTAATCACGATTACTATCGCCCGAATCTGTTGTCTGAACGAATGACCAGAGAAGCCAGAGTCCATATTCTTCGGAATGAGGGTGTCGACTTACAAAATGGCTTGTTTCTCTGCGGTATTGAGGACACATGGCGGGGGAGTTTCGACCCTGAACGTGCAATGGTAAATCGTCCAACAACTTGCGGGATGATTGCACTTTCACACAACCCTGTTGGAATCAATCTGTTCAGAAATACCAGGGCACTGGTGTTGTCAGGTCATACTCATGGTGGCCAAATACTGGTCCCCGGTATAGCACCACACCGTGCACCAGGTCTGGGAGACTTTCCAATTCTGTCAGGTTGGTACAGCATTAATGCGACGTCGGGCTTCGTGTCCCGCGGAGTAGGTCAAACATTTCTTCCTTTACGTTTGAATTGTCCTCCGGAAATTGTGCTTGCCACACTTTGTTCAAAACCGTCAGGCGATAGGTGCGAGCCGGTCTAAGTCACGTTGGATTCGATTGTTCCACTCCTGCTGGGCTCGACGGTTACGTGAATGATTTGACTCTTTGTCGTAGCGTTCCTGCTGCCGCTTGACGTCATCAATAAAGGAAGACACAAGAGGATTCATAATTGCTTGGATCTGGTTTTTGATCTCTGTATAACTGTTTCCCCGAATCTCCTGACGAATACCAATAACCTGATCTCTAAGCATTCTTGCACCGATTTCGCATAGGTCAAAGTGCCGTTGTTCATGTTCGAGCAACCAGGAATTGTCGATTCGGACATCGGGTTTGCGCCACGATCCTGCGGGATCAAACCAAGCTCCAATACGAACATCGGAGATAAACCCTGTAAACTGGTTCCCGCGGCTCATCCACCCCCATTTGTAGGTGGCATGCAGAACTGCGCTTGTCTGCGCGGATGCACCGGAACTTACATTCCGAGGCTCAAAGTCAGCCCAGGTTAGGCGCCGATAGGAGATGAGACCGGGACGTGGAGAGTCACCGGGCCTGACTGTGGGTGGTTGTATCCATCGCATATTCTTCATTCTCGGTTGTCCTAACGATTCTACACACGACCAACTCAAAAAACACAAAAAACCGGTGGTGCCAATGGCACCACCGGGGGATTCGATACCAGACGGGTTAAGCCTAGTACTCATCATGGTGATGATGATCACCACCTGCAGGAGCCTTCTTCTCTGGCTTCTCAGCAACGAGGGACTCTGTGGTCAGAATCATCGATGCGATGGACGCAGCGTTGGAAAGCGCGAAGCGTGTTACCTTGACTGGGTCAATGACGCCAAATGCAATCATGTCACCGTACTCTTCGGTCAACGCATTGTAGCCATGACCGATTGGAAGGTCCTTGACTTTGTTCACAACAACTGAGCCTTCGAGACCAGCATTCTCAGCGATAGTACGCAGTGGCTGCTCGAGTGCGCGGCGAACAATGGTTACACCAACCTGCTCATCGCTGTTGTCGCATGCAACATCAGCAAGCGCTGGAAGGATATTGATCAGGGCAACACCGCCACCAGCAACAATGCCTTCTTCCACGGCAGCACGTGTCGCAGAGAGGGCATCTTCGTAGCGATGCTTCTTTTCCTTAAGCTCAGTTTCCGTTGCAGCACCAACCTGGATGACGGCAACGCCGCCTGCGAGCTTTGCCAGACGCTCCTGCAACTTTTCCTTGTCGTAGGAGGAGTCGGATGCATCAATTTGCTTGCGGATGAGGTCGATACGACCCTTGACTTCAGCGCTGGAGCCAGCACCTTCCACCAACGTAGTGTCATCCTTTGTGATGACAACCTTCTTGGCTGAACCAAGCATGCTTGCATCCACGTTCTCGAGCTTGATGCCAAGATCTTCAGTGATGAACTTGCCGCCGGTAAGAATGGCGATGTCTTCCATCATTGCCTTGCGGCGGTCACCAAAGCCAGGGGCCTTGACTGCCACCACATTCAGGATGCCACGAATCTTGTTGACCACCAACGTTGCAAGCGCTTCGCCTTCGATGTCTTCGGAGACGATCAAAAGTGGGCGACGCATCTGTGAAACCTGCTCGAGAACAGGAATAAGATCCTGTACTGCACTGATCTTCTTCTCATAGAGAAGGATGGCAGGATTCTCGAGAACTGCTTCCATTCGCTCTGCATCGGTCACAAAGTATGGAGAGATGTACCCCTTGTCGAACTGCATACCTTCCACGACATCCAATGTCGTTTGAGTACCCTTCGACTCTTCAACAGTGATAACCCCGTCCTTGCCCACTTTGTCGAGGGCATCGGCAATCAACTGACCGATTTCTTTGTCGTTGTTTCCGGAGATCGCAGCGACCTGCGCAACCATATCGGCATCTGCAACAACGATAGCGTTTGCACGAAGCGCTTCAACAGCAGCTGCTACAGCCTTGTCAATACCGCGCTTTACGCTCAGAGGTGCACCACCAGCGGCAACATAACGAAGACCTTCGTTTACAATTGCCTGAGCAAGAACGGTAGCGGTGGTCGTTCCATCACCAGCGATATCGTTGGTCTTCGATGCAACTTCGCGAACGAGCTGTGCGCCCATGTTCTCGAACTTGTCTTCAAGTTCGACTTCCTTCGCAACGGTTACACCGTCTTTGGTGATCGTAGGAGAGCCCCACTTCTTTTCAATGACGACATTGCGTCCACGAGGACCAAGCGTTACCTTGACTGCGTTTGCGACGGCATTTGCTCCGCGCTCCAGTGCACGACGGGCTGCCTCGTCAAATAAAAGCTCTTTTGCTGCCATGTGTGATTAACCCTTTACTGCGTAAATCTGATCTTCATCTAGAATCATGACGGTGTCGCCATCGAGCTTGAACTCGGTTCCACCGTACTTTGAATAGATAACGACATCGCCAACGGACACGTTCAACGCATTCCGCTCGCCGTTGTCAAGAATACGGCCCTGACCAACTGCGATAACAGTGCCTTCCTGTGGCTTGGACTTTGCGGAATCCGGGAGGAAAATGCCACCTGCAGAACGCTCTTCTGCATCGGATGGCTTAACGACAACCTTGTCACCAAGGGGACGTAGGGTCATATTGGTGCTCTCCTTCTATTACATTCTCACTTCAACCCACAAATGCTTGGCAGTCGTGGGGTTTGAGTGCCAATCCTAATTCTACCTATCGTCGGAGGAAAATCAAGAAATTTTCGTAAGTTTCATGCGAAGATTGATTAAGGACGCGTTATCGCTTCATCGAGGTTCATCACACTCAAGGCGACTACTGTCCAGGCGGCAACTTCTGCTGCAGGAAACTCGGTAATCCGGCGATGTTCTCCCACCATCAGGAGATCACCCGCTGCTTTAGGTTCGGACATAAAGCGCTTGCGCTGAGCTTCTAGTAAACGCGTAAAGCGTTGCATTTCAATCTGAGATGCTCTTCTTGAGACCAATCGTAGAAAAACCTGATGCATGCGATCTTTGTCGCCCTGCGTTGTGCTCAAGACACGTTCTGCCAGTACTCTGGATGCCTCGGTATAGGTAGGGTCATTCAGAAGAACCAAGGCCTGAAGCGGTGTATTTGTTGCCGGGCGTCGAACGATACAAAACTCGCGCTCTGGAGCATCAAAGGTCTGGAGTGATGGTGGAGGGACAGTCCGTTTCCAAAATGTGTACATCGAACGACGATACAGCTTCTCACCATGATCCTGAACGTAGTATTGAGCGGTAAAGTCGCCTTTGAATGAGAGCTCCTCCCAGAGTCCTGCTGGTTGATAGGTTTTGACGCTAGGTCCACCTATATCCGTAACGAGTAAGCCGGATGATGCCAATGCCAAGTCACGGACAAACTCCGCTTGCAGACGCGGCCTGCTTGCATATGCATGCCAGATGTTTTCCGGGTCACGGTCTTTCAATGACTTTGTAGGAGCCGCTGACCGTTTGTAGGCATCGGATGTTACCAACAATCGGAGCATTGCCTTGGTGTTCCACCCCGATCGTACATATTCGGTAGCGAGCCAATCAAGCAGCTCAGGATGTGATGGCCATTCTCCCTGAACGCCAAAGTTTTCTGATGTTCGGACGATTCCCGTGCCAAACGCGATCTGCCAAAGGCGATTGACTGCAACGCGGCTGGTTAGGGGATGCTCACCCGATGTCAACCATCGGGCTAGCCCGAGGCGTGACCTGATCTGTGGCATGTTTGAGAGTGCACCGAAGGATGGCACGCCCGGTTGAACTTCCGTAGTTGGCTTGTCATACTGACCACGGTCCAATACAAACGTTTTCCGAGGAACCTGGCGTTCCTTCATCACCATTGACGTGGGAATAGACGCCGCCAACTTTTGTCGTTGCTCTATCAGGTTTCGGCGTGTACGGAACGCATCAATGGAGTCTGTTGCCAATGTGCTGGCGACACAGAATCTAAGGTCACTGGATGCATCCGGTTTCAGCGCCATAGAAGTGATGTAAGCCAGACCCGTTGAACGATGGATTGACACTTCATCTTCGGATGCAATGCTGCCTCTTATACAAAGGTCGGACACCAATCCCGAAAATGTAGAACCGTTACCACGATCGCCGAGATGGATTGGAGTGTCCACTGAAAATGGGCTGGAAAGAGTATTGTGGTCAGGTGATATCGCGATCTTAATTCCATCCAGATAAAGGGTAATGCCGTCATAGTTTCCACTGCCATTATTCGTAATGACGGTATGGACCCATTTTCGTATCGGCGCTCTGAATGTAGATCGGAAGCGCAGTGCATTTGTTGGCCAGCTGTTAATGAAGTGCAGAAGAGGCGAGCCACCATCCAGATAGAAATCCCAACCCTTTAGGTTGTTTCCAACATCCATCTGAGAGACGGGTATGCCACCCCCGTTATCCGACCAATACCAAAATGCGATCGTAAATGGACGATTGAGACTTACAACAGGAGCATTGGTGATGATTGGAGCTGATCCAGTGCCCAAACGCATCGCTGGCATGCGCTCCGGGCCATCACCTGATGTCGTCATGCTTCCTGCCTGACCATCTTTGGACTTGGTACCTACGCTGTAGGCTTTTTCTCCCAATACCCAGCGATATTCATCCTGCTTCATCGGTCCACGATTAACGTTTCCCAATCCTGCCAGAATGCCTGACGATAATGACTTGCACTCGTTAGTAAGGACTGCTATCCGGTTTGATAGGGCATCAAGGTGGGATTGCTCAGCTGGAGACGGTGCCTGAATAAATGGCTTGGCATTTCCCCGCATCCCATCGAGGCCCTCTTCGTCGATGTTATTGAAGAGGGCATAAAACCGGTAGTAATCCTGCATCGCTATAGGATCATATTTGTGGTCATGGCATTGCGCACAGCGTAACGTGAGGCCCATCGTCACAGTCGCCGTTGTGTCAACGCGATCAGCGACATAGGCTGTTTGGTACTCTTCGGGAATGGCTCCGCCTTCAAAGTTAATCGGGTGATTTCGATTGAATCCTGTCGCAATCAGCTGGTCTGTCGTCGGGTTCGGAAGCAAGTCCCCAGCCAGCTGCTCTGTCAGAAACCTGTCATAGGGCATATTGCTGTTGAACGCTCGGATGACCCAGTCTCGCCAGCGAAACATATCCCTGTGGCTATCGATGTGATAACCATGCGTATCTGCATAACGGGCCAAATCCAGCCACATCAGTGCCATCCGTTCACCATAAGCGGGACGATTCAGGAGATTGTCCACAACCCGCTCATATGCTCCGGCTTTTGTATCTGCGGTAAATGCTTCGATATCCTCAATGCTTGGTGGTAAGCCTGTGAGGTCAAATGTCACTCTGCGAAGCAGCGTTAATTTGTCGGCTACAGGAAGCGGTTTGATGGTTTGCTTAACAAGTGCCTTGTTTATAAAGTAGTCAACAGGATTAATTGTCCCTTTAGGCACACTTGGCCGGGAGGCAGGGGTAAAAGCCCAGTGGTTTTCATACGTGGCCCCTTCATCAATCCATCGCCGAAGGTCCTGGAGCTGTGATGGCTTGATACGCCGCTGCGTTGTAGCCGGTGGCATATGGCGCGGATCGCTCTCAGGTAAAAGTATTCTCTCGATGACCGCTGAAGCGACTTGATCATGTGGGATGACTGCCTGCCTGCCGCTTGCCAGTTTCTTCGTTGCCCCTTCAAATGTGTCTAGACGCAGTCCCGCTGCACGGGTTTTTGCATCCGGACCGTGGCACTTGTAGCAGTTATCAGAAAGGATAGCGCGAATGCTTCGTGCGAAGGATACTGGCTGGGGTTTGCCCGGGCGGGTTGACCGTACTGCCGACTCAGGTGCTGCAGCAAGGACACCGGTCATTAATAACGATCCAAACATGACTGCCATCTTGGCGAAGCGATTTACGGCTAGCAACATAATCCATTCTAACGATGATCCATCACATGCACAAAGGTGAGGGTAAAATGCCTGCTTGTGACAACTATCGCCGACATCCGTCTACTTTCGCAGCGCAAAGCGCGGGGTACTTACGCTATTCATCCAAATGCTATCGGGGATGATGGCTCTCTTACTGTTGCCGTACCTGATGACTATGAGGTCCGCGTTCTACACTTTACGCAGCATTGTTCGGCTGACAGACCGTCCATCGTTGAGACTGTTTCCGTGGAAACTCTGCGCAATTTACAGCTTTGCCCCGATGGGACGATAGGTATCGGGATTACGGATGACGATTTCTACATTTTTACCCAAGGGCGCAAGACCAGGTTTCTAACAGATCGTAGACTGGCTTATCACTCCATCGCTCTTGCCGACAATGGTCGCTTTGCATATGTCGCGAGTGACCTCTTGATGAATGGGTATGCCGTTGGATTGGGTGACAGCAGTAATCGCCTGATCTGGACGAAGGATCTTCAGCATCCCACGGACCTCGTTGCCATTTCGCCGAATGGAAAGTTCATCGCAGTCGCTGGCACGGCTGGGGAAGTTTACATTTTGACGGATACGCGTGATGTCGTACAAACCGTACACTCAGGACTATTTCCAAGTAGCCTGTGCATCGACAATGAGTCCACAATGGCAATCGTTGGCCGTGACATGGTTGATAATCAAGTGAAGGCCAAAGTGATTGACCCAACGGGGGAATACCGCCTCGTCGCTGATATTGATGGCGAGCCATGCGGAATCTCAGTTTTGCCTGGTGGAGAGACGGTAGTCATTCCGATAGCTGTCGATGCCAGATCGGGCAAGATTGTTTTTGTGGGTGACAGTGATGCTCTACGGGACTGGGAACTTCTAATCGATACCGGTTGCCCATCCGGAATCTCTTTGTCTCCAAGTGGAACCTATCTTGGCATTAGTACCCGGGATGGCTCTATTTTTCGCTTCGAGATTGATTCGGTTGCGAAGAATGCCGTCTCTGAGGTTGCTGCTCTCGAGTCATTTAGAAAACTCGTGGCCGCTGGAGACAGCTCGCGAGCTATTAGCGAATTCTGTAGCAAGTGGGTGAAGAACCAAACTGTGGCTTTTTCAGAATCGGCATCATTGGCAGCTTGTGAGCTCATAGTTGCATTAGTTGCACTTGACTTTCCAGAATTCCTTGACTTTCTAAAGCAAGTGACAAGCTCGCCCGGAAAGACATTGCTGCCCGGTGTGTTCTCACGTGCTATTGTCGATGCAACTACAACGCAGCTAGATCGTGCGTTGATGGCAAATTCGGCTGACATCGTGGAACAACTGAACAAACTATCTGGTATTCAGAGGATAACAGAGCTTGTAGTCGTCGGACCGGAAGTTGCACGCGAGGTCAAAGCATATGCCGATAGCGTAGCAATACAAGTCCTGCACGAGATGACGAGACATATAGCGTCTGGGAATCTTGACTTGGCTGCAATGCTTGCTGTTGATGCGGGGAAAGCCGGGCTCGTCAGCAACGATGTCCAGGAGCTACATTCCAAAATAAATCTCGAACGAACGTTGCAGGATGCCAATGCCCGCTACGATGCCAAGGACTTTTCTGGTGCTCTCTTTGGATATCGCAAAGTGTTGAAGTGGATACCGGATAACAGAGAAATTCGCGCACGGATTCAGTTTGCCGAGGCAATGGTCAACGATTCCGGCTTACAGGATAGGTTTTCGAGATTGGAGTAAAGAATGCGGTTCACAATGGACACTGTGGCAGACTTGATGTTTCCTTGTCAGTGTTCTTGTTGTGACAAATGGGGCAATCAGTGGTTGTGCGCGGCATGTGGAGACCAAGTGACGCTGTTCCCTTGTTCGGAATCGCATGACTTACGCTCATTCAACGGTTTACGCGCTCTTACGGAATATTCCGGCACTGTAAAGGAAGTGCTTCATAAGGCAAAATATGAAGATCAGCCGTGGAGACTAGTCCGTTTTACCTCAGCGGTTGTGAATCGCATTAGGGATGCAGCGTGGATGGAAGGGATTGATGTGGTCATTCCAATGCCGGGGGATCCATGGCGATCGTGGAAACGTGGCTACAATCCGGCACGCCTCATTGCATGCGAAATCTCAAAGGTGGCAAATCTTCCACTATTGCAGACGAGAGCGTTTACGAGGCTGGGGGGCAAGTCGCAGCAATCATTGTCAATGACGGAACGAAGCAATCGATATGCTGATACTGTATTCAACGTCAATGTTGGTCACCGGAATGCTCAGATGTATCGAAGGTGTTTACTGGTCGATGACATTGGAACAACTGGAGCGACGATGCGAGCCGCGGCGGATGCGCTGGTGGCAGCAGGGTTTGATGTAGAAGCAATGGTGCTAAGTATCGGCGTTTGACGTGTGGCAAAAAAAGACGGCACCACGGATGTAGTGCCGCTTCCACAATCGTGGAGAGAAAAGGAGATCACACATCGCCAAGGTTAGCACACCTGCTACTTGATGTCAATGTGTCCATCCGTCAAACGGTAGAATTTGGAAAAGGGTTATACAAGCTTGAATGAACGCGGTCATCTGACTAAAGTAGATATTTTCGGAATGTTGGTTGCGGTTGAAACCGATGAACATATCGATTCGATTGATGTCCGCCTGCTCGAACTTGAGGAGTTGGCGAACACCGCGGGCATTACGGTTGTATCGACACTTGCTCAGCGTAAACGCCGCCTTGACCCGGCAACGCTTGTAGGGCAGGGTAAGGTTCAGGAAATCGTTGATGAGGTCTCGGTGCACTCTCCGGGGATCGTTGTCTTCGATAACGAATTATCTCCCACACAGCAACGGAACCTCGGTGAGGCACTTAAGTGTCGGGTAATCGATCGTACACAACTCATCCTGGACATCTTCGCCCAACGTGCGAGAACACGCGAAGGTAAACTTCAGGTTGAACTCGCTCAAATGTCCTACTTGCTCCCTCGGTTAAGCATGTTGTACACAAAGTTTGAGCGGCAACAGGGAGGTATAGGCGTACGGGGAGGTGGAGGCGAAACAAAACTCGAACTCGACCGCCGAAAGGTTCGAGAGCGCATTTTGGAGCTTCTGCGGGAACTTGAAGATGTAAAGAAAAAGAGACGTCTTCAGCGCAAGGGGCGAAAAGACTTGCCATTTCCTACCGCAACGCTTGTCGGCTATACATCAGCCGGAAAGTCAACCATCCTGAACAAACTGTCCGATGCAGCTGTTCTGGCGGACAAAATGCTGTTCTCAACGCTGGATCCAACGACGAGGCGTGTGAACCTCCCGGATGGACGTGGAATTCTCCTGACCGACACCGTTGGGTTTATCCGAAACCTTCCGCACGATTTGGTCGCCGCATTCAGGGCAACGCTGGAGGAGGTCAACGATGCCGACATGCTGCTTCACATTGTAGATGCAAGTAGTGATGAAGCAGACCGTCATCGGGACACAGTTCTTGAGACCTTGGAAAACCTCGGGGCTGCGAACAAACCAATCATCACGGTGTTCAACAAACGGGATGCAGTCGAAGACCTTTCAGGGTTGTCTGCACTGATGGCAACCATACCCAATTCATGCTCGATTTCAGCGCGAACAGGAGATGGAATGGAGTCATTAATGGCGGCAATAGCGGACGTACTTAAGTCTCTGGTACGTACATTGACCGTTTTGCTACCATATGACCGCTCAGATTTGTTAGCAAAGTGCCACGCGCACGGAATTGTGCATTCCCTTGAGTACGTTGATAGAGGCGTCCAGTTGACAGTTGATTTACCCGATGCACTTTACATCGAGTTGACACCTTTTGATGTCACGCCCAAGGAAACGCCATTTTGGCTGTCAGAAAAAGAGAAACCTGAGTCAGAAGAGTAACATCTCCTGCTCAGGTTGATTGTGTCGTTGTGTTGTTAACTACCGGCGCCAGGAGCGCCTTTTGCCTTCATCGGACCTTCGTAATAGCTTCCGCTTTTCGGTTTTGTCTCTTCTGTTTTGCCACAGGCTGACGCAAAGATTCCAACAAACGTGGCGATAAGTGTAACCGCGATGATGCGCTTTAATGAATTGTTCATGGTTTAGACCTCAAAAGTTCCGGAATTAGTCTGTCGCTTTGTTTTCAGCCGTTGGACTTGAGTTAGAGCTGCCTGGATTGACTGCAGTTCCATCTTTGTCCGGACGGTTTGGATCAAGCTTCTTTATGATATTGCCTTTGGCATCGACCAACATCGTACGAGATTTATTCATCATCGCACCCTCATAGTAGACAACACCAGTTTTTGGCTTTTGCTCTTCGGGTTTCATCAACACTGTCACAACAACGATACCGCCGATAACAACGACAAGTGCAGCGCCAAGTGAAATTTTCTGACCCTTGTTGAGTGATGCTAACATTCTGTCCCCTTAACGAAAACGCGGTGGTCACAATGAGTCGTGACCACCGCGTTAACTAAACACCTAACTAGCGGTCAGCGGTGTAGTAGGTCTTGAACCAGCAACCGTCAGGACCCTGTTGGATGTACCGCTCAGAGTTACGGGCAATCCACTTGGCATGGCCATCAAGGAAGATGTGCGTTCCACCACCGGTGTGGCTGTTCGCTGCTTCGCAGCCCATGGTTGTTCCAAAGCCACCGGACTGGATGATACCGGTGAAACCATCAGTTACTTCAACCGTCTCTGCTGGGCGCTGAACTGCGGCCAAAGACATGATGCGGGATTCTGTTGAGCCACCAAATGCCGAGTATGGGTCAGCTTGCGTGCAGGATCCGAAGATTGCACCGAAGCCGATACCGTAGTTAGCGTGGTAAAGACGTGCTGGAATCCAGGAATCAAGTGCACCAGGACCATCGCAGTCTGGCTGGTTAGCAGCTGCGCGGAACGTGGTCGGGTTGAATGATGGGCACTTGAACATTCCCTGTGCTTCAACATTCTGGAAGTCAAGAGCGGTTGTGTTAAGAACACGTGGTGCACCATTCTTGATATATGGCTGAAGGTTGATGACCCAGGAGTTCAGGTCAGCACGCTGGGATGTGCGTGGCAGGCCAGAGCGGGTGAACCATGGGATGATGGTTTCATCGTAGTCCTGAGCATACATCATGACAGCAGTTCCAATTTGCTTAGCGTTGCTGACACAGGAGATGCCACGGGCCTTTTCACGAGCCTGTGCAAAAACTGGGAAAAGAATTGCAGCGAGGATCGCGATGATTGCGATTACGACAAGAAGCTCGATCAGTGTAAATGCTGATTGCTTGCGGGTATTTTGCATGGATATATCCTTGTGAGCCTTGAAAGTCTCTTTACAGAATCATTTCACCCCGATGTCGTTTCACCGAACCGGGTACTGCTGGTGCCGGAGCAACATTAGTTCGGAATCATTGCACATTTATAAACAAATGTCAACCCGGCAATGTGTTCAGGAAACAGTTGGAAACAATGAAATCCCTAACCGTGTCCCAGATAAGCTTTTTGGACCTCCGGATTTGACTTCAGGTCCGAAGCATTTCCCGAAAGGGTGATCGTACCCGTCTCAAGAACGTATGCGCGATGGGCAACGGCGAGCGCTTGGTTAGCATTTTGCTCCACCAACAAAATACTTGTACCGCTTTCGGCGTTGATTGTTACGATAATCCTGAAAATCTCCTGGACCAATAGCGGAGCAAGTCCGAGAGACGGTTCATCAAGCATCAGCAACTTTGGCTTGCTCATGAGTGACCGACCTATTGCCAGCATTTGCTGCTCGCCTCCAGACAGCGTGCCCGCGCTTTGCGCAAGTCTTTCACGCAATCTCGGAAAGTAATTCAGAGCTCGTTCGTAGTCATCAGCTATGCCTTGCTTGTCATTACGCAAATATGCGCCAAGCTCAAGGTTTTCTTTCACTGACATGTTGGCAAAAATCCGTCGACCCTCCGGGCAGTGAATTAGTCCACGACTAACGATCGATGCTATTGATTGTCGCGTAATATCCTCGCCCAGGAACTGTACACGTCCCGACTTGGCTCGAACCATACCGGATGCGGCACGCAACAATGTGCTCTTACCTGCGCCATTAGCACCGATGAGTGTGACGATTTCTCCTTGATTTACTGTGACATCCACGCCTCGAAGCGCCTGAATGGCACCATAGGAAACATCGAGGTTTTCAAGGTGCAGGGCTACGCTCATATTGAATCCTCCGATGTGGTTCCGAGATATGCCTCGATAACCTTCGGGTTTGCCTGAATTTCTGCCGGTGTTCCGTAGGCAATAGGTTGACCGTAGACAAGGACTGTAATCTTTTCACAAACCTGCATCACAACATTCATGTCGTGTTCGATTAGGAGAATTGTGACGCCGAATTCATCACGAAGGCGTCTGATCAAATGCATGAGGTCTGCAGACTCCTGCGGATTCATGCCAGCCGCAGGTTCATCCAATAAAAGGAGCTTGGGGCGTGTCGCAAGCGCGCGCGCAATTTCAAGGCGACGCTGACGACCGTAGGGAAGGCTGTTTGATTGCTCCGATGCGACATCTGATAGATCTAACAGATCCAACAGACGTTCAGCTTCGGCAGTCGTAGACTTTTCCCGCTGCTCCCACTTGGAAGTGCGGAGAAAGGCGTGCACGAGACCCGGGTCATCACTGACGGAAAGCGCTGTCCTGACGTTATCTATAACCGATAACTCTCCGAACAAGCGTATGTTTTGGAAGGTGCGGCCAATACCTGCGCGGGAGATGCGATACGGCTTCCAACCTGCGATACTAGCGCCGTTAAAACGAATGTCACCCTCAGTTGGTGCATAAACACCCGTCAGCAAATTAAAGACCGTCGTCTTGCCGGCTCCATTGGGACCAATCAGCCCGCAGAGTGTCCCTTCCTCAATCGCAAGGTTGACATCGTTTACAGCAGTCAGACCCCCGAAACGCTTTACAACCTTGGTGAGTTCTAGTAGAGCCATGCAACCGTCCTATAGGGAAAATTCCCCATTTCCGGGCGGGATTTTACCATGCATCACTATCCCGACCGTCAAATCACCGGGATGAACACAGCGATATAATCCGACAACATTAAACGTGTAGGGCAGATGGCTCTAGACCGAGATTCATGAGAGCAGGTCATAATATGAGTTTGGTTCAATGGCGTCCGTGGTCGGATGCATCATTCGAAGACGCACGGGATCAGGACAAACCCGTCCTTTTGTCCATTGTTGCTAAGTGGTGTCAGTTTTGTGCGCAGCTGGACAGCGATGTCTATGCGAATGAGGCAATTGCTTCTTACATTAACGAAAACTACATCCCTGTTCGCGTTGACTCGGATGTGCGACCAGAAATCAATGCCCGTTATACACAGGGTGGATGGCCATCGACTTGTATCCTGACCGGTGAGGGTGACCTGCTCTGGGGCGGAAACGCGTTGCCACGTGAACATATGGCGCAGCTTCTCCCGCAAGTGTTGGCACAGTATCGCGGTGACAAGAATGCTCTCAACGCACACATCACGCAGCTGCGACTGCAGGTGCGTCAACAGAACACTCCTCCCGCATTCGATCCAAGTGCGCCACTGCAACCGCAACTTCCATTGCATATCCTGATGGCATCAAAGTTCGAGTTCGACTTTGCGTTCGGCGGCTTTGGCCACTCAGGACAAAAGTTCCCACATGTGGATGTTCTTGACCTTGTTGCTGATGCTCTTGTTCGTTCGTACCGCGAAGGGGCAGGGGATCCGGATTTGCGATTCATGCTGGATCGCACCCTGATGTCCTTGACGCGCGGTGAGCTGCATGACGGCGTAAACCATGGATTCTTCCGCTACTGCCAGACCGCTGACTGGCGTAATCCGATGATTGAGAAATTGTTGGATGACAATGCTGGAATTGCGCGCGCTGCAGCGCGTGTCTATCAGGCAACGGGTGACAGTGCTTGGCTGGATGTCGCCACAGACACGCTTGGTTACCTGGACACACAGCTTGCAATTGACGGGGCAGGTTATGGCGTAAGCCAGTACGCGGATGGCGAATATTACTCACAGCCAGAAGATGAACGCCGCGAATGGAACTCTCCGGCAATTGACGAAACATTTGTCTCGGGTGCAAATGCTCAGGCAGCACGCGCTTGGTACTCCTACTGGCAGGCCACGGGCGATAGCGCAGCGCTTGATAAAGCAGTCGCCGTCATGGAGCGCGTTGCTAACCTTGTTGGTGAGGATGGATGTCCCCGACACTCCGAAGCCGATGGCTCATCGGAAGGTCTGCTTGTGGATGCATCCCGTATTCTAGCAGCGGCGGTTGACCTCTACGAGGCTGGCGTTGGTGACAAGTGGTTGATGCTTGGTGAGCTGGTGGCTGTTTGGATGCAAAATCGACTTAGTGACCGTGCTGGTGGAGCATTCCATGATCATCCGATTCGCGAGGATGCCCTTGGACATCTGAAGTTCGGTACAAAGGATTTGCCAGACAACATGATTGCTGCTGATGCATTCCTAAGGCTCTTCCTTGCAACGGGTGAAGAGGAGTACAGAACTACCGGAACGCAGAACATCACAGCATTACAGGTCGCTGCACCACAAATGGGCTTCCTCGCTGCGGGACTTGCACTTGCAAGTATCCGTGCACTCGCAATGCCTGTCATCGTGCATATCGTCGGTTCGCCTGATGATAAGCGTACGAAGGATCTTGTTGCGGCAGCGCATCGACCGGCACGCCTCGAGCGCTTTGTTCAGGTCCTCGACCCGAACAATGAAGCGGACCGCGAACACATTGAGAATCTCGAGTATGAGGTAACTGACATCCCGACGGCATACCCGCGTATTGGTGAGAATCCGCTGGCTCCGACGATTGATGCAGAAACGCTCCGCGAGACAGTTGACCAAGCATCGATCGCATAACGAAACCGAACAAACCTGGCGGGACTTGGTCTATGAATATGTCGACCAGATCCCGTCTGGTTCTATTTGTACGTACGGCGAAATCGCCGGCTATCTCGGTCTTACTCCGAGAATGGTTGGATCAGCCATGCGTGAGTGCCCTGATGATATCCCGTGGCACCGGGTCGTCGGTTTCGGTGGACGGATTGCAATCGCAAAGCGGTCTCCAGAGCTGGCGCAACTACAGCTGCAGAAGCTGACAGATGAAGGTTTAACCATCACGAATTTTCGGGTGGTCATGCCGGAGTGAGTTTGAAATGAGTCGAGAACGAATGGTTAAGTTTACTCTCAAGAGTGCGGATGACCTCGCAAAAATGCGGGAGGCTGGCAAAGCTGTAGCGGCTGCGCTCAAAGCGATGAAAGAAGCTGCACAACCGGGTGTTTCTACGCTTGACCTCGATGAATTGGCCGGAGAGATTCTCGCCGGCTATGGAGCCGTTTCCGCACTCAAAAATTACCAACCACCGTTCTCAGATATAAAGTATCTCCATAACAGCTGTATCTCGATCAATAATGAGGTTCTGCACGGAGTACCTAAGGCAGATCGGATTATTCGGGACGGTGATGTCGTCAAGTTGGACATCGCGGCTACATTTGATGGCTGGTGCGCTGACTCTGCCATCACCACAATCGTCGGTAACGCAAAGAGTCCAAAGGCGGAAAAGCTGGTCTCCGTGACTCGGGCATCTCTCTATAATGCTATCCGCAAAGCAATAGTGGGTAATTCAATGGGCGATGTATCCCATGCTATCCAGTCACACGTTGAAAAGAACGGTTTTGGAGTCGTTCGTGACCTCGTGGGACACGGTATAGGCCAGACGCCGCACGAAGAAGGATTGGATGTCCCTTGTTATGGGCGCCCAAAATTGGGGCCTAAGCTTGTTGTCGGGATGACGTTTTGTATTGAGCCGATGGTCACAGCCGGTCGGGGAACAGTATCACATACAGGTGATGATCCCTGGACAATCATTTCTGCTGACCGCACGCTGGGAGCGCACTTCGAGCACACGGTGGCTATTTTGGAGGATGGGCCTCTGATTCTAACAGCTGCGGAGCGGTCCGACGAAGCAACGCCAGTACAGGATGCCTAATATCGGTCACAACTATAGCTGGCTTGTTTGTAAGAGATGTTGCAGCTGCTGTCTGCGTTCCGCTATCGCAACTCTGTCCGCTGCCGTTTTGCCTCGTAACGCGAGGTAGTTTGTTGATAGCCGTGTCGATGCCAATGCTGTGTTTTCGTGGCGAATAAGAAAGTCCCAGTAGAGGGTCGTAAATGGACATGCATCATCCCCGGCAAACGCCTTTGGTGAGTACGCGCATCCCTTGCAGTAATCACTCATACGATTGATGTATGCGCCGCTGGCTGCGTAGGGCTTGCTCGCTGTGAGGCCATTATCAGCTGCCTGGCTCATGCCAATCACATTGGGGGTTACTACCCAGTCATATGCATCCAGAAATGCAGACCAAAACCAATCACGAATCTCTGTTGGCTTGACTCCAAGCAATAGTGCGAAGTTACCTTGGACCATCAACCGGATAATGTGATGGGCATAGCCCGTACGTAGCGTGTCGGAAATGGTTGTCCGGAGACAGCGCATCTTGGTGTTTCCGGTCCAATACAACTCAGGCAGTGGTTCGTGGGCATCAAGTGCGTTCTGGTCATTCCATGCAGCACTTCCCAGCCACTCATAGAGATGAAACATGTATTCTCGCCACCCCAGTATCTGCCGGACAAAGGCCTCAACCGATGCCAGGGGGGCAGTCCCTCTATGGAAAGCTGCAACTGCTGCATCTATACATTCAGCGGGTGAGAGCAACGACAGGTTCAGTGCTGGTGACAGGATGCTGTGAAAGCCGAACATATCATTCGATGCCATCGCGTCCTCGTACCGTCCAAAGTCGGGAAGAGCTTCCAAAATAAACCAGGATAGTCGCTCAAGAGCTGCCTCCCGTGTAACCGGCTCACTGAAGTTTCCAACATCTCCAATCAAACCCTTAAGGCTGATAACAGTGTCAACTACGCTCAACGTGATGTCGTCTGGAGAAAAGCTTGGTTGAAAGATTGGCTGATGGTTCTTCGGAAATGGCTTTCGGTTTTCTTTATCGTAATTCCAAACACCCCCAACTGGCTGATCGCCTTCCATCAGGTAGCCAGTTTGCTGACGGACTAAACGATAGTACTGCTCGAGGCGAGGTTGACTTCTGGTTGACATCCACTGCGCGAAATCAGCCTGTGTCATAAACCAATAAGGATCTTGTATAAACTTTACTCCTGCTGCTTGCAACTTTGACCGGATTCCAGATTCCCGGGGTTCAATACAGCTGAGAGCATCGTCTTGATCACAAATGCAGTCGATCAATGATTCATTGATGCGATAGTCCACTACGTATCCAAGACCCTTCAATCGATCGCGGAAATGGCGCATCGCACTCCAAACAAGCACGATTTTCTTACGGTGGTACGGTTTTCGGCTGACAAATTCCCAATCTTCAACCATCAGGATTTTGTCAACATCGCGATTCGGTTCCATCGCATTGATGTAATCGAGTGACAGCTGATCACCCAGGATCAGGATTGTTTTTGCCATTGTTGCTTACTGGTAAATCGCAAACGCCAGACCATTAGCATGGCTTCTATGACTATTTTTTTGCTCATTTTCGACACGCCATCCACTCGGTCGGCGAAAATGATCGGGACTTCCTGTATATCAAGTCCTAGACATGCTGTGCGGTATGTCATTTCGACTTGAAAAGAGTATCCATTTGAGCGAATGGTGGAGAGATTGACAGAACGCAGCGTGTCTGCCTTCCACGCTTTGAAACCACCGGTGACATCCCGTATGGGTAATCCCAGGATTGTCCTCGCATAAAAGCTTCCTCCTCGTGAGAGGAGCTGACGTCCAACGCCCCAGTTTACGGTACCGCCGTCTGTGACGTATCGACTCCCAAGGACCAAATCTGCCGATGAGAGGGCGTCGACGAGGCGGGGCACATCGGTTGGGTTGTGGCTAAGGTCGCCATCCATTTGCACCAATACATCGTAATTCTTCGTAAGGCCCCACTCAAAGCCGGCAACGTATGCGCGGCCGAGTCCATCTTTTTCTTTGCGATGCAATACGTGAATAGCAGGGTCAGCGCGGGCAAAGGTATCTGCCAGCTCACCGGTTCCATCCGGTGATGTGTCATCAACAATCAGCAAATGAGCCAAAGGGGCTTCTTTACGAACGCGCTCGATGATGACTGGGAGGTTTGCCACCTCATTGTATGTGGGAATGACAATTAGGACAGACACGCGCACAGGGTATCACCTCGCATAGGGATGTCGATGGTAGGATATGGGAGTATGTCGATGCGTATATCCGGTGCATTTTCCAGCAATAGGCCAACGGTAAGTTTTGAGTTTTTTCCTCCGAAAACTGACGATGGTGAGACGTTACTGTGGCAGGCAATAAAGCGCTTACAGGACCTCAATCCTGATTTTGTGTCGATCACCCGCACAGGTGAAGGTACATCTGCGACGCTGAGGCTCACAACGCGCATACAGCGTGAGCTTGGGATTCGTTCGATGTCTCATTTGACATGTGTTCATCACTCGGAGGATGAAATGTCATCACACCTCGATACGCTGTGGGCTGAGGGTGTAGAGAATGTCCTCGCATTGCGTGGTGACCTTGAACCTGGTCAAACCACGTTGTCTGGCGGAAAGTTTCAATACGCGACGGATCTAGTCAAGTTCGCTGCTGAAAGACATCCATTTTGTATCGGTGTCGCCGGCTACCCTGAGGGGCATCCACAGTGTCTCAACCTCACCCGTGACATAGAGCACTTGAAGTCTAAGCTGGATGCTGGTGCATCGTTTATCATTACCCAGCTATTTTTTGATAACGATGATCTTTTCCGTTGGAGAGATATGCTTGCTAAGCATGGTATCGATGTTCCAATCGTCGCTGGCATCATGCCAATCACCAATGTGTCGCAGATAAAGCGTTTTGTGACGCGTTGCGGAGCGAAAATTGCACATCCACTCCTCTTGAGGTTGGAAGCGGCCGAAACCAACCCGGAAGACGTCGTCAGGATTGGACAGGAACACGCCCTTAGCCAGGTGCAGGGCTTGGTTTCGGGTGGCATCGCGGGGCTGCACTTTTATACGCTGAACAAGAGCAAGGCAACCGCAGATGTTGTCCGCTCATGGAATGCAGCAAAAGCATAGGACAGCAGCTATCGATTACCAAAAAGGTATCGGAATTAGCCAAACCGTCCGTTGATGTAGTCATCGGTTTGCGCTTGGCTGGGCGTCCCGAAGACCTGAGTTGACGGTCCGTATTCCACCAAGTCACCCTTCAGGAAGAATCCTGTCATGTCGGATATGCGCCGTGCCTGTTGCAGATTGTGCGTGACAATGACAACGGTGTACTCCGTTTTAAGGCGATTGAGCAGCTCTTCAATTCTGTGCGTGCTGTTTGGATCCAGTGCGCTGCACGGTTCGTCCATTAGGATGACTTGAGGGGAGACCGATAGTGTTCTGGCGATACAGAGTCTCTGTTGCTGTCCGCCTGACAAGGCCATCGCCGATGACTTTAATTTGTCTTTGACCTCATCCCACAGTGCGGCATCAATCAAACACTTTTCAACAAGGGAATCCAAGTCACTGCCACGGGCTATTCCATGCGTTCTTGGGCCGAAGGCGATGTTGTCATAGATTGACATCGGAAAAGGAACGGGCTTTTGAAAGACCATGCCAACTGTGCGACGGAGGGCTTCTACAGAGACCGCACTGTCGCGGATGTTTTGCGATTCAAACGTAATGGTGCCTGTCATGCGTGCACCATCAATACGATCGTTCATCCGGTTCAGACATCGGAGGAATGTCGACTTGCCACACCCTGATGGTCCTATGAATGCAGTTACAGCATTCTTGGGAATCTCCATATTGATGTCGAACAGCGCTTGATTGGAACTGTACCAAAACGAGACGTTTTCGATAGAAATGCATGTAGCAGAGGACATTGGTGGACTACTTCTTTCCAGAGCGGGTGACAAGCCGCGCAACAATACTGAGGATAAGAATCATCAAAATCAGCGTTAGTGCCGTTGACCAGGCAATCGCATTCTGTGTAGTATCTGCGGCCGTAGCGTACTTGTAAAGGCGAAGGGGGAGAGCATCAATCGGTCCTGAGAAGGGCCCCTCAAACTCATTTCCCAAAACGGTGAACAGTAGCGGTGCTGTCTCTCCTGCCACGCGAGCCAGTGCCAGCATGACACCCGTCACGATGCCATTGCGTGCTGCCGGAAGGACGATAAGTAACATCGTTCTCCATCTTGGAGTCCCCAATGCAAGCGATGCATCCCAAAGGGATTGTGGGACCAGCTGAAGCATTTCATCCGTTGTTCTCATCACGAGCGGAATCATCATGATGCCTAAAGCCGCTCCGCCTGCGAATCCTGAGTAACCTTGTCCTGGATGCCTTAGAGCATAAGGCAGGATCCAAATGGCGTACACGAATAAGCCGATGACGATACTGGGAATCCCGTTTAGCACATCCGTTAGAAATCGGACGGCATTGCTGATTTTTCCGCGGGCTTCGGCCAGGTAGATGCCACTCAAAATCCCGATAGGCAATGAAATGCAAAGCGCAATGCAGAGTATTCCGGCACTGCCAACAATACTCTGCCTGATACCGCCAAGCGCAGGATTAACGTTGTCCGGCAAGCGTAAGAAAAGAGTTGGTCTAAAGAATGCTAGTCCCTGACGCAAGAGAAACCACAAAATGTAGCCCAGCACCGCCATGGCAATTGCCGCAGATGCTGTGCATATTCCTTGAAAGACGCTATTGGCGATGCGTCTGCGTCTGAGGTTAGGGGTTCGCGCTATTGATGTCATTAGCCCAGCCTACGCAATGCGACTTTGACAAGTGAACGTGCTGCGAAGTTGATCAACATAGACGTCACAAACAGGACTAAACCCAGCTCGATTAAGGCTGCGGTAGCAAGACCGGGAGTTGCTTCTGTAAACTTGTTCGCCATCGCTGAGGCAATGGTGTAACCGGGATCGAAAAGTCCAATTGACCTTCCATCCGGTGTATTGGGAGTCATATTGCCAATCACCATCGTGACTGCCATCGTCTCGCCGAAAGCTCTTCCAAAGCCCAGCATAACTGCACCGATGAGTCCAGGAGCGGCACTTGGGAGGACAACTTTCAGAATGATCTCTGACTGAGTACACCCCATTCCTGCTGCTGCATCGCGCTGAATCGTTGGTATAGCGTTCAAAATGTCCCGACAGATTGCGGTAATGAACGGGGTAATCATAATTGCGAGCAGCAGGCCGGCTGCAAGCATACTTGGTCCGTAACCCGCACCGGTAAGCAGCGACTTTATTACAGGAATCTTTGCGATGACGGGAGATGCAAGGGCCGGAGTCATCACTTTGTCGCGTAGTACCGGAATCAGTACAAAGATGCCCCAAAGTCCGTAGACGACGGAAGGAATAGCAGCCAATAGCTCGATAATGAATGTAATCGGTAAACGTATCCACTTCGGTGCGATTTCAGCCAGAAAAATCGCACTGCAGAGTGACAATGGAACGCTGACGATAATGGCCAAAATACTCGAATAGAGAGTACCGGACAAGAATGCAGCACTTCCGTATTTACCTGCGGCATCATCCCATTCATGCCCAGTAAGGAAGCTAAATCCCAGCGATCGGATTGACGGTAATGATTGCCACAATAGTGCGGTACCAATCGCCAGGACAAGGGTCATTAACACGACCGCCGCAATTGTAATCGCACAGACGTAAGCAGAATCCCGCCAGTTATCCCGATTGTTCTCAATCAGAACAATTCCGGCGGGTTTGTTCACACTTGACTTAGAATCCAACGATTACTTTCCAATCGCTGCGAACGCGCGGCGGCGAACGGATTCTGGCAATGGGGCGTAATCATATTTTGCGGCCAACTTCTGACCGTCGGTTAGGCACCAGCGTATAAAGTCTTTGACCTCACGCTTTGCATTTGGATACATGAGCAACCAGGTAAAGCCGGCAATTGGGTAGCCTTCTTTGTCCTGTGTGTTTGTGATCATCGCACGAAAGTCTGCCGGGAGGTCTTTAGCCGTCGCGCTCTCAGTAGCAGACCGAATAGATGCAACAATCCAGTTACCTTTTGCATTCTGAATCGTTGCAAAAGGCATTTTGTTCTTTTCAGCGAAAGCCAGCTCCACATAACCGACAGCACCCGGGGTTTGCCGAACCAGTGCTGCTACTCCGTCATTGCCCTTACCTTTGACACCTACCTTAATATTGACGCTCTTACCTTCACCAATTTCGGCCTTAAAGGATGGCGACACGCGTGTGAGGTAGGAAGTGAAGATGGCGGTAGTTCCACTGGAATCTGCACGTGAAACTGGTACGACTCTGATCGCCGGGAGCTTGACGCCGGGGTTCAGTGCAGCAATGGATGGATGATTCCACGTACCAACCTTGCCGGTGAACATATCTGCCAAAACGACACCGGTCAGTCTAATTGAAACTTGTACTCCCGGAATATTGTAGGCAGCAACAACACAACCAACACAGGTTGGAATGTGGAGTACCCCTTGTGCCTGAGCGAGCTCAGCATCGGTCATAGGGGAATCTGTAGCACCGAAATCAACGGACCGTGCAGTTATCGCTTTGATGCCACCACCGGACCCGATTGCCTGATAGTTGATCGAGACTTGTCGCTTTTGCGCATAGTCCTGAGCCCACGCATTGTACAAAGGCGCTGGAAACGTGGCACCTGCTCCATTAATGGCAACGTTTTGTGTTGGTGCAAGCAATCCGAGTGAGCTTGCTGCAACTTTGGGTGAAAACGAATGTAATCTCATAACGACAAGACCTCCAACCTAACCAGACATTAGTCTAGGTTTCGGAAAGAGGTCTTTTGTTAACGAACTATAAAGAAATATCGCTGCGTTGCCCTACACGCCTTAACACGCATTCGTTGCCGATTACTTGTCTGGCGGGTAGTTGTCTATGCGTATTTAGCTGTCAGACTTCGTCCCTGTTTAGCACTTTCCACTGCCAAATCCAGGATGTGGACCGGACGACGGGCCCATTCAGGAGTGATGACCAATGGTTCACGCCCTGATATGGCTGCCTCGATATTCTGATAGAATTTTTCCGTCTGTCCAGGCTGATTTTTGCCTTCCCGGGTGGTCAAAACGCCATCCAATTTTGTCCGGATAACCCATTTATCAAAGAACATTAAGTACGTGCCCTTGGTACCTGTTATCTCTAGGATTCCACGGTCACCCTTGTTGTGCGCATCGATACTCGAAATATTCAATGAAAGCCAACGGCCATCATCGAATCGCACTGTCAAATGCCCTTCATCTTCATTTGCATCCTGTGGGAATGGAAGGCTGTCTGCCCAAAAGCCTTGCTTTGCATAACCAGAAACTTCGGCGATGGATGCTGGATTAAGAATCTGCAGGCTGTACTCAAGGAGGTGTACACCCCAGTCATAAAGGATTCCACCGGAAACGCTTCTCTGGCTACGCCACCAAGTGGACGGTTGATCATAACCACCCATATGACATTCGATTCGGAAGACATCACCGATTTCTCCGGCATTAATGTGTTGGAGAGCTTCGAGGAGGTGACCATCCCAGTGGCGATTGTGGTAAGTCGACAAAACTACCCCACTGGCATTTGCTGCGGCGATCAGTGAGTCACACTGCTCGGTCGTGATCGTCATCGGCTTTTCGATAACAACATGCTTACCTGCATTCAGGCATTGCAATGCGACAGCCGTATGGGAGTCATGGGGAGTAATCACTGTGATCAGGTCTGCATCGCCTTTTGCCAAAAGGTCATCAACAGAGCTAAATGTCGCAATCCCCGGGAAGTCCGCTTCCGCGGCGGTCAATCTAGCAGGGTCCGTATCGCAAACAGCTACCGGTGACATTCCAGCGTCCCGCATCTGGGTTAAGTGCTGACGCCCCATATTGAAAGATGGCCCATAGCCAACGACTGCTACCTTTATCACGAGCATTCCTCACAGAATAAGTCTGCATTTATGGTATCCGCTAGATTAGTCTCCGGGTAGAATCGGGGCATGTGGCCATTACAAAACCAGAAACAACCGATATATGAGCGACGTGCGATGCATGACCCGAACGGAACCGGCATTTTTTACATGGACCGTGAGATTGCGTTGGTGATGGGGCACGAGGGTGCAGATTGGCTCGAGAGACCTGAGCGGGAAACGGAGGAGGCTCCGGATGTCTTGGTGCGCGCGCTCAGACTGAAACCCGGAATGGTTGTTGCTGATATCGGTGCCGGCAGTGGATATTTCACCTTTAGGATGGCTCCGCGGGTAGGCACGAAGGGGAAAATTCTCGCTGTGGATATCCAGCCGGAAATGTTGGCGATTATCAATGAACGGTCGCGCATAAAACGGGTGAACAATGTCGAAACAGTTTTGGGAAAGACGGACGATGCGTGCCTAAAGCCGAATTCAGTTGACCTCATCTTATTGGTTGATGTTTACCATGAGTTTGACAAGCCATACGAGATGACTGCATCCATGGTCAAGTCCCTCAAAGTTGGGGGACGTCTGGTTATCGTTGAATATCGTAAAGAAGACCGACGTGTGCCAATCAAGGAAGTGCACAAAATGTCTCAGGCACAGCTTCGTAAAGAGTTGGCATTGTTTCCCGTAAAGTGGGTTGAAACGAACCCATCGCTTCCGTGGCAACATATCGTGGTCTTTGAGAAACTCTGATGCCGATTAGAGTCCTTGTTCCTGATTCGATCGTTGAGGACCTCACTGTCCGCCTGCGTTCCAGCGGTTCAGATTATGTCGAACTTGTTGGATTTGCTGACAATGCCCCCAATCTGCGTGATTCCCATGCCGATGTCGTCATTCGGTGGATTGCAGGCGCACGCTTTGATGAGCTGATGGACCAAAGCCGGAAACAATGGCTCCACACGGCATCCGCTGGAGTTGATCACGTCATGGTTCCAGCAGTGCTGTCGCATCCGGATCTTATTCTTACGGACAGTGGACCTGCATACGGGCCATCAATGGCAGAGTTTGTCATTACATGGATGCTTGCGGTGACCCATAAGGTTCCCCAGTTTTTGGAGATGCAGAAAGACCGACATTGGGAGTGGGTCACGCATTCAGAGGTGGCAGGGAGTACCGTTGGAATCATTGGAGCAGGTCCCGTCGCGCAACACATAGCGCATGCATGTAAGGCGGTGGGCTGTACGGTGATGATGCATCGTAAACGTCCCATTTCAGTCGCAGGGGTCGATGCGGTTTATTCAGGTCTGTCTGGCTTGATGGAGATGGTCCCAAAAGTCGATTGGCTCATCCTTGCGTGTGCCATGACTCCTGAGACTGCTGGACTTGTGAGCCAACAGGTGCTGGAAGTGCTACGGTCGGGTGCCAAAATAATCAATGTTGCACGCGGAGGCGTCATTGATCAGGAAGAGCTCTTAAGGTGTCTGGATTCCGGCAAGGTCAGCACAGCAATCCTTGATGTCACGACTCCGGAGCCACTTCCTACCGACAGTGCGCTGTGGAGCCATCCAAGCGTACATATAACCTGTCATAGTAGTGCGTGGACCGATGGCCTGCGTGTTCGGCTGTTGGACTTATTTGTAGACAATCTTAGGCGTTATGTCAGTGATGAGCCATTACTAAATGTTGTTGACTTCAAGCGCGGCTACTAGTATCTACTATGATGCAATGGCGATGATCCGGGCTTCGAACAAAGTTATCTAATACTGGTCGGCAGTTGATGCCAGATATTATTGAATGCCGAAGTCCAGAGAGGCTTGTGCAACTGGCGCATAGCTCCTGCGATGGAGTGGGCAGGGTCCATAGGTGCGCAGCGCCAGAAGGTGTTCAGGACTTGGATAGCCCTTGTGGCGATCGAAGCCGTAAACCGGGTAATCAGTATGGGCTTGCATCATGATGTTATCCCGGGTGACCTTCGCCAGAATGGATGCTGCTGCGATACTCACCGATTTGTCATCTCCCTTGACTATGGACGTGCATCGCTCGTGCAGCCGGGGCACCGGACTTCCATCTACTAGTACTGCATCCGGATATACAGAGAGACCACTAACAGCTCTTCGCATCGATGCCCAGGTCGCCTGAAGAATGTTAATACTGTCGATTTCATGAACCGGTCCAATATCTACGTTCCAGCAAATCGCGTTATGTTTTATGACGTCAACGAGTGCACATCGCCTGGATTCGGATAGCTTTTTGGAATCCTTGATATCTGCGTGCATGAACCCGGGTGGGAAGATGACCGCTGCAGTTACTACGGGACCCGCTAACGGACCACGTCCAACTTCATCAACTCCGGCAACATTTAGCCAGCCGTTTGCATGGTATTCTGCTTCGAATACGGTTCGGTCAGTGGTCATTGAATTAGTTTCATTCGTGCCAGCGGAAAGATGACGGCATCCGCACGACCGATGACCCTGTCAACCGGTACGCTGCCCCAGCGGTGGCTGTCATGCGAGTCGTTTCGATTGTCGCCTAGCACGTAGATATGCCCTGGTGGGATTTTGTGATCGAAATCGATGTAGTCAGGATCTTCTCTGATGTACAGCTCTGTCAGGACGTTGCCATTCCGCTTTACGTGACCGGGTGTGATTAACGGCCGTGACTTGCACTTCAGCAGATCTTTGATCTCCTGAACATCGATTTTCCTCTTCCCAGTCCAGAGGCCGTCCTTAGCAAAGAGAAGCGGTGCATCTGATGATTCGATAATGTTTTTGCTTCGTAGTATTGTTCGGATGTCGGTATGCGTGAGAACTGAGTCATCAACTGTTATGCTGCCCGGTTCAATTGAAATCAAATCCCCTGCATGTCCTATGACGCGCTTGATGAACTCTTTTTCTTGTTTGTCTGCGGCAACAGGAGCCCTGAAGACGACAACATCACCATATTGAATCGGTGCCACCCGATAGATAACTCTATTGACAACAATCCTGTCGTTTATATCGAGTGTAGGTTGCATAGACCCTGTCGGTATATGAAACGTTAGAACAAGAAACGGTCGGATGATTAGGAATACGAGCGCTACGGCAATCTGGATTGTTTCGATTATCTCGGTGAGGATACGAAAAACGGCTGACCGGTCACCTTTCCAGGAAACACGGACAGCCGTAAGGAGGGCAAGTATTGAGACAACAACGGGCAACGGAAGAGTAGAAAGCTTATCGGTTAAGGACTCCACTTAACGTTGCGTTGCTCCCAAAGTACTTACTTGTCAGCGAAGCGACCGTTGCGGTCTTCCTTGATACGCGCTGCCTTACCTACGCGATCACGCAGGAAGTAAAGCTTGGAGCGTCGGACTGAGCCACGACGGACGACTTCGATTTTATCAATGCGTGGTGAATGCACCAGGAATGTACGCTCAACACCAACACCATTGGTGACTTTACGTACGAGAACCGTATCCCGGATGCCTTCGCCGCGGCGTGCAAGTGCAACACCTTCAAAGATCTGGATACGCTCCTTACCACCTTCAACAACCTTAGCGTGAACACGAACAGTGTCTCCACCTCGGAAGCGAGGAACATCGGTGCGCTTTTGCGCATTCTCAATTGCACGAATAATGGTTTCGTTTGCCATTTAACTAACTCCGTAAACCGACGGTTGAGCCGTAGGTCGGTTTCGGCCGTTTTCAAGAGGTCGACCCCAGCCAGAGGGCAGGTTGGGACATTGAAAGCGTCGCCACGACAATCTCTTGCCGCCTCGGTGACGTTATCCGTTCACCATCCGGGGGACCAGAGTCATTTAGACTCCGCGAGCCTGTCATAGGTATCGATCCGTTTTCGGTCTTCCTTCGACAAGGGCTGCAACCGCTCCCAAAGATCTGGTCGGCGGGAACGTGTACGCACAAGCGCTTGTGTTCGCCGCCAATCATCAATATTGGCGTGGTGACCCGACAATAGAATATCAGGAACTTTGTGTCCGCGAAAGTCCGCTGGGCGTGTGTAATGCGGGTATTCCAGTTTTCCGGAAGAAAATGATTCGTCAGCAGGACTTTCGGTGTTTCCAAGCACCCCTGGGAGCAATCGACACACTGCGTCAATTACGACTAATGCTGCGGGTTCACCGCCCGTTAGGACATAATCACCAATTGATAGTTCCCGGTCAATCCAATGTTCTCGCACCCGCTCATCAATGCCTTCATAATGGCCACAAACCAGTGTGATGCCATTGAGAGTAGCAAGCTCGGCTGCGATGTCTTGTGTAAGGGTCTCACCCGCAGGCGACATGTAAATGACGGGTACCGCGATTTGGCTGGATTCCCGGGATGCCTCAATCGCCGCAACGAGTGGCTCGGTTTTCATAACCATTCCAGCACCGCCACCGAATGGGTAATCATCCACAGTTTTGTGCTTGTTGGTTGAGAAGTCCCGCGGGTTGATGACGTTCACCGTGACTAATCCCGCGGCAATTGCACGGCCAAGGATGCTGTGATCAACGGCTTGCAGTATAAATTCCGGGAAGAGGGTTACGACATTGACCGAGTAGCCCTGAAATGGTTCGTCGCTAGAGCTCATCTACCCGCAGGCCCGGTACATCACGGACTGTAATTTGTTTGCTTGCAATATCGACAGCCAGAACAAACTGTTCGACGGCTGGAATCATCGCTACATCCGTTTCGTAGACATCATTGCTATTCGCATTGACATGCACTGTGTGAACCGTACCGAAGTCGCGACCAGCGTCTGTTATGACACGGCAGCCTTCAATGTCAAAGGCGTAATATTCATCGGCAGGAAGGGCAGGCAACTCAGTCTTGAGCGCACGTAATGTGTAGCCGTGCAGATGTTCCGCCTGATTGCGATCGATTCCATCGAGTAACACCAGCCAGCTCGGTGGGTGATGACGCACCGAGACGACCTTCACCGGTGCACCAACGCCATCCGGTGACACAAGCTCAAGCGATGTGAATGATTTTAACTGAGGCATCCGGGCGAAGTGTGCCATGACTTTGACTTCGCCCCGTACACCAAATGGCGCAGCGATTGTTCCAATGAGTACGGATTGACTATCCATTTATGAAACTCACTTCACGCCCACAAAGTACAACCTGTAGATCTTGGCTATGCAAGAATTTCCACGTATACTTTACGCTTGTCCTTCATGGCAACAGCCTTGACAAGGGTGCGGATGGCATTGGCGATGCGCCCTTGCTTTCCAATAACCTTTCCCAAGTCATCAGGTGATACGCGTACTTCATAAGTCGTCGCATCATCACCCTCAATCTCTGTTACCTCTACAGCATCAGGATTGTCTACGAGCTCTTTTACCAGAAATTCAACAGTCGATTTCAACGGTGGACCTTCTTTGAACGACTGAAGTTTAGCCTTCAGCCTTTGTTGTTGCTTCGATCAAACCGCTCTTCAAAAGGATATGGTGAACCTTATCTGTCGGTTGAGCGCCAACTCCAAGCCAATAGCGTACGCGGTCTTCTTTTAGTTCCACAATTGGAGCAACATCTGCTGCAACCATCGGATTGTAATAGCCGAGCTCTTCAATAAAGCGACCATCACGCGCACGGCGAACATCTGCTGCAACGATGTGGTAGAACGGGCGCTTCTTGGCGCCATCACGGCGCAAACGAATCTTAACCATATGCTTTCCTAATTTCCCTCAAACCCAGTTTACGGCATTGGAAGCCGAAAAATCGCCTAACGAACAAACGGAGGACGGATCCGTCCAGATGGACCTCCACCCTTACCCTTTTTCGCTGGACGCCGCTGACCTGGCATTCCAGGGACCGCAGGCATTCCAGACAACCCGGGCATCTTACCACTTGAAAGACCTTTCATCAGGTTTCTCATCTGCTCAAATCGATTCAATGCCATATTTACATCAGAAACAGGTACCCCGGAGCCTGCAGCAATCCGCTTTCGGCGGCTTCCATTGATAATTTCCGGGTTCTTACGCTCCTTTGGCGTCATGCTCCGCACAATAGCCTCGAACTTGGCCATTTCCTTTTCGCCAGCTCCAAAGTCGACATCTTTGAGCTGAGAACCCACTCCCGGAATCATCTTCAGAAGCTGTTCCAGTGGCCCCAACTTTCGCATCTGCTGCATTTGCTCCAGAAAGTCCTCGAAGTCAAACTTGCCCTGACGAAGCTTTTTTTCCATCTCAACGGCGCGCTTTTCATCGACAGCGGCTTCCGCCTTCTCTATCAATGAGAGAACATCGCCCATGCCGAGGATGCGCTGAGCGATACGGTCTGGATGGAATGGCTCCAGAGCATCCATCTTTTCGCCGATTCCCGCCAGCTTAATGGGCTTACCGGCAACCGCTCGCAACGAAATCGCCGCACCGCCGCGTGTGTCGCCGTCAACTTTTGTCAGTACGAAACCGGTCACATTAATTGCTTCTGTGAACTGTGTCGCAACATTGACGGCATCCTGACCTGTCATCGCATCAACAACGAGCAATGTCTCATGCGGGGACGTTGCGCCGTGGACGGCTTTGAGCTCATCCATAAGCGCTCCATCAACATGGAGACGACCTGCCGTGTCCAATATGACGATGTCCAGACGCTTGTCAGTGGCGAAGGCCACCGCATTTTTGGCAACATCCACTGGACCCATGCCCGCCTGGGTATACACGGTTGCGCCAACCTGACCTCCAACAACCTGAAGCTGCTGGATGGCTGCCGGGCGCTGGATGTCACAAGCAGCAAGTAACACTTGCTTACCCTGACCAATCAAGCGCTTCGCGAGTTTTCCGGCAAGCGTTGTTTTGCCAGCACCCTGTAAGCCGCAAAGCATAATCACCGTCATCGCACGGGATTGAATATTCAGTGGAACTGCAACGGCTCCATCAATGGACTCATCTGGTCCAATCCCTGACAGCGTACGGACAAGCTCATCATGGACGAACTTGATGACCTGTTGACCTGGCTGAAGTCCATCAAGGACTTCAGCTCCCAGAGCCTGCTCTTTAACCCGGCTGATAAAACTCTTGACCACACGGAAGTTGACATCCGCTTCAAGCAATGCAGAACGAACGATGCGCATCGCCTCATCGATATCCGCTTCCGTTAGCTTCTGATTTCCACGCAGCTTAGCAAAAGCTGTTTGCAGCTTTTCGGCAAGATTGTCAAACATGAGTCACCTTTGGTCTTCCAAACGCGAATTTTACCGTGAAGAGGGTGTGATATGCGTTATTGTGAACGTATGCCGATGCTAATGACGTTCGGAGAGTTAATGCTCCGTATTTCGCCCGCTGGGGACAGCAGGCTGATAACCGCTGACACTGCAGATCTCGCGTTTGGCGGTGCCGAGTGTAATGTTGCTGTGGCTGCAGCCCGAATGGGGAGCAGTGCTCGTTACGTCACTGCACTGCCTGATAATCCGTTAGCCGATGCTGCCATTATGAAGGTTCGTTCTTTCGGGGTAGACGCCGCTCACATCCACTGTATGCCGGGCAGGCTTGGGATTTATTTTGTTGAGCCTGCATCTGGATTACTGCCAGCAGCTGTCATCTACGATCGTGCTGGATCTGTTGTGACATGCTGGAGCCCATCCGATTCCGAGATAGAAGCGATGATAGAAGGAGTAACCCACTTTCACTTCACGGGAATAACGATCGCAATCGGTGGAGAAGCAACACATACGCTTATGCGGTTGCTTGCGCGATGCAGGGAATCCGGCATTCATGTGTCAATGGATGTCAACTATCGCATGAAACTTTGGTCCGTCGAGAAAGCAAGGGAGGGGGTAGGTCCGGTGCTGTCTTTCGTCGACACGCTCATCGTAAACGAAAACCATGCCCGGTTGCTCTTTGACTGCACCCAAGAGTCTGACTTAGAGAAAGCCAGTTTCCTGCGCGAGCAAAATACCGGCCTCAGTAACGTGGTTGTATCGCGTCGTCGCGCTGAGGATGATTTGCACGATAACTGGAGTGTCGTGGCAATGGACGCAGCTGGTAACACTTACCAAACGCCAAACCGCTGTATCACCATGATTGAACGAGTCGGCGGTGGGGATGCATTTGCCGGTGCTTTTCTCTCCGAGTTGATGAGCGGGAAAGATATGAACCATTGCCTTAACTTTGGAGCCGCTGCGCTTGCACTCAAGCATGGCATAAAGGGCGATTTTTGCACATTTGGGCGCAAGGATGTCGAATCCGTGATGCTTGCTAATTCAACATCGGGCGTCGTCCGGTAGAATGTAACTCAATATCGTTGACGCACCAAAGAGGAGAGTGTATCCCTATGACGAACAGAAAGTCGGTCTCTGGAACTATCTCCGATGCGGGTTTAATTGCTATCGTTCGCTCAAAGACCGATGCATTCTGTTTTGAAGCTGTCGAGGCATTGGGATCAGCTGGCTGCCATGTTGTGGAAGCAACCCTTACGACGCCAAGTGCGCTAAAACTCGTTTCAGACGTCCGCACGCGCCTTCCGAAGATAACGATGGGAATAGGCAGTGTCCTATGCGTCGATCACGTTCTGGCTGCCGCAGATGCCGGAGCTCAATTTGTGGTGACACCTATTCTGAATACAGCCGTCATCAAAGCATGTAATGACGCAGATATCCCGATTGTGTGTGGTACCTACACACCAACAGAAGCACAAATGGCACATGATTCAGGTGCGGACTTTGTCAAACTTTTTCCCGCTGATACCCTTGGTGCGAAGTACATTAAAGCGGTTCTTGCACCGCTTCCGCATCTGCGAATTATTCCAACTGGTGGAGTCGATATAACGACCATCCCTGATCTGTTCTCTGCTGGATGCATCGCTGTTGCTGCGGGGAGTAATCTGGTAAGTGAAGCCCTCCTCAGCAACCGGGATTCGGATGGGATTCAAACCAGAGCCAAGTTGTTCGTAAGTACCGTAGCGATGGCACGGGGCGCATAGTGGTGGATGCACCTATCGCAGGGGTTCGTACCTACCGTCTGGCGGCCAGACTTTGGGAACCCATCGGTACACCCCACGGGAAAACGTACAGACGAGAATCGTTACTCGTGGCGGTTGACACGGCCGATGGGCGTACTGGTTGGGGTGAATGTGGTGGTTTCCCTGAGGCTGCAGAGGCGCTGATCAAAGAAAGGTTGGCCCCAATCCTCTTTGGTCAATGTGCGCTGAACCATGAACGATTGTGGCAGGCAATGTGGCTTGCTGCCCAGCCTCATGGACGTCGAGGTGCGATGATGGGAGCGATCAGCGGCCTCGATATGGCCATTTGGGACCTTCGCGCACGCACACTTGGAATTCGGGCGGGCGACTTGTTCGGCGGTATCCATCGCGAAAAGCTCCCGTGTGCTGCCATTGGCTTGTATTCCATCGATGGTCCTGAAGTTGACCGGATTCCGCGTCTTGTTGATGAAGCCAGAGCGCTTGTCGACAATGGGTACCGGGCCATCGCCATTCAGCTAGGGCGCAATCTGACGCAGGATAAAGCACTTATATCCGGCCTCCGGAATGCATTACCCGAAACTGCATTCACCGCAGAAGCACACGGCGCCTACGACCTCCCGGAAGCCATTGCCATAGGACGACTCCTGGAAGAAAACCGCTTCTCAGTTTTTGAAGACCCGGTTCCGGCAGACATGCCCGAACTCTATACACATTTGGCCGCGGCAATCCGCATGCCTCTCGCTGCAGGTCGTCTCCTCCAAACACGTACAGAATTTGAAAATCTGTTACGGACACGATGTGTACATGTCGCCCATGTCCACCTAGCCTGGTGCGGCGGTCCGACGGAAGCACTCCGAATACGCGCACTCGCATCCGCTCACGGTATCAATGTTTCACCGATCGCAACTGGTAACGCGGTAGGAGTTGCTGCTGCGATGCACTTCCTCGCCACAGATATCCGACAACCAGGCCGAACGGAGGCGCCGCCGCCACTACTAAGGCGGGATGGTCTGAGGGATCCTCTACGGGATCACCTCGGAGGAGGGGCTCTTCGCCTTGAGGATGGTCTGATGACGATACCTAAGGGTAATGGTTGGGGCATCGATCCTGACTTGGAAGCGATTGAACGACATATCGTCTCATCACTAAAACTTAGCCCATCGACAATCCTTCCGTGAATGAACGACTCATCGTAAACACCTCGTAAACGCGCGTTAGCCGTGCAAAGCAGCAGTTGTTAGCAGCACGGGCACTCAGGCAGGCTGCATGTAGATTTCGACAACGTCATCGTCGTCTCTTACAATGCAGACATGAACATTGCGCAGAGGGTTCTTGATGTCCAGTCCAGGATTTTGGGTGATGCCAAAGCAATGGACCGCCTGGTCACGTTGTGCGACCGGTACGGCCACCGGCTTAGTGGCTCAGACTCACTCGAACGCTCGCTCAACTGGTTAGAAGCGACGCTGCGCAGAGATGGCTTTGATTCTGTAACACGCCAACCCGTACTGGTACCAAGGTGGGAAAGGGGGCAGGAGTCCCTCGAACTTTTGTCTCCGAGAAAGACATCACTTGCGATGCTTGGTCTTGGAGGAAGTATTGGGACGGGGAGAAGCGGAATAGTCGCGCCCGTTGTGCCTGTAAAGGATTTCACGGATCTTGCCGCTAAAGCTGGTTTGGTTCGCGGTAAGGTCGTGCTCTTTAACGTCCCATTTACGACTTATGGCGCGACGGTGCAGTATCGGGCAAAAGGAGCAGCCGCAGCTGCCAGAGTCGGCGCGATTGCATCCATCGTAAGAAGTGTAGGACCCAAATCACTCCAGACCCCGCACACCGGTGCAATGGTTTATGAAGATGGTATTGAGAAGATACCGGCGTGTGCAGTGTCTATCGAAGGAGCGGAGCTCCTTCAACGTCTCTATGATGCCGGTGATAATCCTGTTGTTAAGCTTAGGATGGCAGCACATTTTCGTCCTGACAGACGCTCCTCTAACGTCTGGGCAGATATCCGAGGCTCCCAATATCCTGATGAGGTGGTCGCCCTCGGTGGGCATATTGACAGCTGGGATGTTGGACAAGGCGCTAATGATGATGCCGGCGGGTGTTGTGCAGCATGGACTGCACTAATGCACATCAAGCATGGTGGATGGAGACCACGCCGGACAATCCGTGTGGCATTTTGGGTGAACGAAGAAAACGGTACGCGTGGCGGAATTGAGTATGCGGCTCGAGTGAAGTCGCTCCGTGAGCGCCACCGGCTACTTGTCGAGTCTGACAGTGGCGTTGGAAATCCATTGGCTGTGGGAATCACTGCCAAAAGTGATCCAGTGTTTCGAGGGATTCAGGCTGAGTTATCACCGCTGCTGACGGATACTCTTGGTATCGCAGTCACAAGTGGAGGCGGCGGAGCGGATATCGCCCCGAGCGGTGCCATTGGCTACCCGACAGCCGGTCTCAATACCGATACGACGGAGTACTGGAATGTTCATCATACGCATGCCGATACCGTCGACAAGATAAGTCCTGTCGACTATAAGCGCTGCGCGGCTGCTCTTGCGACCGTTGCGATATGGGCCAGTGAGTCAGACACATCCATTTAGCAACCAGAATATGGTAGTATCCGCCGGCATGAATCGACCCCTCAATATATTGCTCTCAAATGATGACGGTGTACACGCTCCTGGGATATTGGCGATGCGTCGGGCATTGGCTGCTGCAGGCCACGCGGTAACCGTATGCGCTCCAGACCGTCCCCGGTCGGCAACAGGGCACTCGATAACGCTTCACAAGCCTCTTCGCCTGAAGGAAGTCGCTCTTCATGACGGCTCACGCGCATTTGCATGCAGTGGAATGCCTGCTGACTGTGTCCTCATGGGACTTACTCAGCTGATGCAGGAGCATCGTTTTGACTGTGTTGTCAGTGGTATCAACCACGGTCCAAATCTCGGTTGGGATACAACATACTCCGGCACCGTCGCTGCTGCAATGGAAGGGGTCGTAAACGGCTTCCAGGCAGTTGCCGTCTCAATGGCATCCTTTGATCCCGCGCCGCACTGGGATACCGCAGGTGAGTTCATCGCCAATGCCATCGTTCCGCAGCTTATTGAAAACCCGCTTCCGGCAGGTTGCCTCCTGAACGTAAATGTCCCTAATTTGCCGGCGACCGAAGTTTCTGTTGAAATCACAAGGCAAGGCGAGAGGCATTATGAAGACAAGCATGAAGCCCGCGTCGACCCGCATGGCTCTGCGTATTTCTGGATCGGTGGTAAACCCGTTGATGCTGACCCCGTTCCTGGCACCGATGTATATGCTGTAAAGAACAACCGAATTTCAGTTACGCCATTACATCTGGACTTGACACGACATGATTTGCTTGGACAACTCCGGGAGTGGAACATCAACTAGTCAGGTGCCTTGGCGACCGTAAAGCCCGCAAGTGACAATCCAATATGGCTCGTCCAATAGGCTTCGGTCACAGTTTCAGCAAATGTTGGAAAAAACGGATGCTGCATACCTCCACCACTTTTAGCCGCAGCGAGCAACGACTGCAGTGATTCGAGGTCGTCTCTGCGGTACTTGCTGTAGATCATAATCAGCTGTTTTTGAACATCTGATGATGCTGCTCCTTCCGCATCACTGCACGGCGGGATGACCTCATTGCACAATGCTAAGAGCTCATGGGATCCGAGTAACTCCTGGATTGTCATAGGGTCTTACTCCAGTGTGGCGATTGCAATGTGATTTGTCTCATTGCATCTGACTACTAAAGCGATTCGCTTTTCATCAGGAGAAACACAGCAACAAAGCGGAAGTACTTCTCCAAGCGATAGTGTGGCGACTTTCTGTACTTTCCAGTTTGTTGTACTAAGGATGTAGACGTCATTGCCAGCCCCAAACGAAATCATGGAACCGGAGCGACTCCACGAGATGGCTGTCGTAACTCCACCGTGAACAAACGTCCGTTGCATCAGTTTCAGAGATTGCACATCAAGTGTATACAGCTGTGGCTGATTGTTTTTTGAGTGAAGAAGCACGGCAACGGTGGCACCATCCGGCGATGAAACCAACCAATGCCGGGGTTTTTTGGCTATACGCAGGTTTGTCTCTGCAAGGTGAGTCAGGCGGCTTTGTGGCGTCCCAGATGGTGGCTTTATGCGACCGGAATCATCAAAGGTGTGCTGCGATGCCAATGATAAGTTTGAAGCATCGACTTTGAATATCTCAGTGATTAACTCGCCAGCGACCAGGGTGTCAGCCAAAAATGCAATCTGGCGTGTTGAACCAAGCCACGTCTCTTCGTAGGCGCGGGTTATCTGATCCGGACCTGTCGGCGCTTCAACTGTGTCTGTAACGACAAATGAGTGATAAGTCCCGCTATGATTCCGCAGGTGTGAGGGGGGGACATCGACCGTGCCCGGGATATGGATTGTAATATCGCGCAAACTTGTTGCAGTTATAGCATCGTTGTATGTCGAGCGTAGCCAGTCGCCTTTGGGATGCCACATATGAACATGCGTGCCCCCTCGAAGCGCGCCAGACAGAGGGTGTGTGGTGATGTGTCTGGCATCCATATTTTGTACGCTGTGATGTGATGACCTATATCCAATCATTCCTTGCCGGTGAGGAGGTCCATACATCCAGTCACTGGTCGGATTTTCTGGTCCTGCAATGAACACATAGCGATCGTCAAACGGATGCGTTGTAACCACGCCACAGCAGGCACCATTTCTGGACATGTAGAGACAATGCTCTTCACCGGAATCAATATCAAGCTGAACGATGCGCACGCCATCGAAGATATCTCCCAAGCGGTCTGAGCGTGTGTCATAGACAAGCGACTTGGAATCTGCTGTCCAGATATTGTTATTGGTGAGGATACGACCATCGTGGGACTTTGTGATTACTCGAAGGTCAGTCATTTCTACACGTCAAATCATAAATCAAGTCGGTTGAACGTCTTTTTGATGTTCAACCGACTTTGTTTGTTCTAACCCAGCTTTGGAAGTTCATAACCCTTGCGGTTTTTCCGCTTATACGGGAGCTCGTCCATCGCTTTTCGTACATTTGTGACCTTCTCGGTCGCAGAATCCCAGTGAAGAGTTTCTCCGCTCAGATACGCAAGGTTTGCCAGGTGGCAAACGGTAGTGGTCTGGTGCATCGATGCAACATTGGAACGCGTTGTTCCGCGGCTCTTTACGGAGTTCAGGAACTCGCGGACGTGGGTCCCGAGGCCATTCATCGTTCCACCCCAATCACGTGGAGCTGGCTTCTCTACCGGTTTGCCCTGTGCATCAAAAATGCTCCAGCCGGCTCTGTCTACCAGTAACCGCCCCTCGGAACCGATAAACAGTGCACCATGATCACGACCACCATCCACACCTACGGCCTGATCACCAACATGCACCTCCCAGTCCATGATCCAGTTATCGAAGTTATATAAGGTGAGCAGGGTATCCGGGGTGGTTCGGTCATCATCGGGACCGACATAGTACTTACCACCCAGCGATGTCACTTTGGATGGTTGAACAAGGTTGTCCGACTTAGACATTCCAAGAAGAACGATGTCCATCATGTGGACGCCCCAGTCTCCGACCATTCCGCCTGCGAAGTTGTAATACCATCGATGGTTATAGTGCATGCGGTTGGACTGGTACGGAACCATTGCAGCAGGGCCAACCCAGAGGTCATAGTCGACTCCCTTTGGTGGTTCCGATGGCGCTACTTTCCCAAGTACGGCAGCTTTTGGAGCTTGAATCTTCCATGCACGGCAGACATTGATTTTGCCTAGCTTTCCGCTGCGGACATAAGTAACAGCATCAAGAAACTGCTGTTGACTTCGTTGCCAGGTTCCTACTTGGACAATTCTTTTGTAGTGCGCCGCGAAGTCGACCATTTGACGACCTTCCATGATGTTGTGGGAGATGGGCTTCTCACAAAAGACATCTTTGCCATTCATACAGGCTGCAATCATCGGAAGAGCGTGCCAGTGGTCAGGCGTTCCCACGATGACGACATCGACATCCTTGCGTGTTACGACATTGCGGTAATCTTTTATTTCTGCCGGTCGTACTTCATAGCGGTCCTCTGCCATGTCTGCTGCCTCACGCATACGGTTTGCATCCGGATCACAGACAACCGTTACCAGCGTGTCCGGTTGCTGCATAAATACACGTAGATTGGCCTTTCCCTGTCCACCGCATCCGATTAGGGCTACGCGGATCTTTTCCTGCGGATCCACAACGGCAATACCAGGTGCAGAGCCCGGAAGCACAGCGCCGTAGTCATGTGCAGCTGATCCAAACGACTTGCCGAACCCAGGCTTTACGACTGTGGTTCCGACGAGGCCCGCGGCTGCGAGCCCGAGAATGTTTCTGCGAGAAACGGATGATTCCATTGACTTAGCCTTTCAAAATCTTGTTGGATGCATTGCCAACAACGACTACATTTGACATCTATGAGACACAGACCGAATTCCACGTTCGTGTGTTCGATTATCTTCATCAAGAGGTTAGTGATTTAGGTTCGGAGGTCCTTTGTAGGTGCGTTTTTGGATCGTAACCCAGAGCACTGACAGTAACGCGATCGTAGCGATAAGAACCGTCAACGCCCACTGGTTTGGTGATTGTATACCTATGTAAATGATCACCAATAATACTGCCACAACAACGCTTGATAAGACTTTGAACGGCACTACTCCAATGTTCCACTTTCCTGGAGCTGGCCACTTGTGGCCTCCTAGCGCGATTCCTCCCAAAATGACTGGAATAGCATACGCTAAGAAAAGAAAGATAACTGCACAGGAAACAACGACTGCGTAAACTGATACGCCTTGGATATTTGTCAGCGTTGCAATGGCCATAAATACCGAAGTCGTTCCAGCCGTGGCCCAGATGGCAGTATCCGGTGCCTTGCTTAGAGCACCAACCTTTGCGAGTGTCTTGCTGAGGGGCAGTCCGCCATCGCGAGCAAAGGCAAAGGTCATCCTGCTTGCACTGGTGACGGTTGCCAGACCACAGAGGAGCTGACATATCAGCACAGACCCAAGAATTGGATAGCGAAGATAATCTGGGAGGCGCTGTTCAAGAACCCAGAAGAAAACGTTCCAACCCTGCTTAGCAGCGTCTGCCATATTAGGTAATGCGAGGACGATTGATGCGAGTAAAAGCCATCCGGCAAGAAAAGCCCATAAAACACTACTCACAATGGCCTTTGGAACTGTCGTTGTCGCATTACGTGTTTCTTCACTTGTGTGTGCTGAACCATCATAACCGGTCATTGTGTAGATTGGAAGGAGCAGTCCAAGGAGAAACGCCCATCCGGTACTAACCTTTGGCCACACGTCTGAACCACTGGTGCCAGTAGTGTTCGAAAACTCAATCAGACGATGGAAGGAAAGGGGGCCAGACATCAATACAAGCGCTAAGCTGGTCACCACAGTCGTACCGAGTAATAGGTAGCCACTTAAGTCAGTCAACTTGCTGGTTATTCGAATACCTTTGGCATTGATCGCCGCCTGAAGGGTTGTTATAAGTGTAACGGCTATGATCGAGACAAATGGAGATTCAGGCAATAGAAGATGTTGACCAAATGCACCAACGAAGAAGTTCCATGCACCTGCGTTAATGGAAGCAAGAACCGTGATGAGTCCAAAAATGTTCAGCCACGCGGTTATCCAACCAATAAAGCGATTACCGAGAATCGTTGCCCAGTGGTACAGCCCACCTGCGGTCGGGAACGACGATGAGATTTGAGCAATGCCAACGGCAAACAATCCAGAAAGCATGCATCCGAGAGGCCATCCAATCCCGATGCCTGCGCCACCAACGCCGCTTGTTACTTGGGCGATAGAGTTTACGCCGCCTGTTAGGATACTGATGATGCTGAACGATACGGCGAAATTTGAAAATGGAGAGAGACGCCGATCTAACTGTTGTTTATACCCGAGCTTTGCAAGGACACGCTCTTCACTATCATCGTGTAACTCGGTAGTCTTCGATCCATCACTCATGTTCGCATAATACACGGCAAACTTCACAGGTACGAAGCATCCAGTGTCATATCTTGTTGATTACAGCGATGTAATATAAGATTTACCCTGAATTTATGGAAGAGGCTTAGAGGATGTCAGTAACCAAGGCGGTTGGAAAAGATGGCGGCCGTCACGTTGTGGCCCAAAACCGGCGCGCGCGACATGAATACCACATTGATGATGTGCTAACAGCAGGAATCGTATTGGTTGGTACTGAGGTCAAGTCACTTCGCGCAGGAAAGGCAACCTTGGTGGATGCATATGCCAAGGTCGAGAATGGTGAGATGTGGCTGCATAACATGCACATCTCTCCACATTTGGAGGGCAACCGTGCAAATGTTCCTCCAATACGCAGTCGCAAGCTTCTCTTGAAGCGTGCACAAATCGATCGTTTACAGGGCCTTACGCAGCAGAAGGGGCTGGCCTTGGTACCACTTTCGATTGTGTTTGAACGTGGTTTTGCCAAGCTCGAATTGGCTGTTGCACGGGGTAAGAAACTCTACGACAAGCGAGAGTCGATCAAGGAACGCGATCGGGACCGCGAAGCGCGGCGGGAAGTGTTCGGTCGGGGTTGACCTTTAGTCCGTCCAGATAGGTAACAACGAGAACTCTGCCGAACCCATAATACAAACCGCCCATGTCAGAACCCCGACATGGGCGTTTTTTGTTCTAATAACTGATATGGTTTTTCCGGCGTGACAGTGACTCCCTTTACAGGCTTGTTGGATTCAATTTCTTTTTTGATCCGACCTTGCGATTGAGGTGCCATTTGTTTGATGGTGTCATCGCGCAATTTAGCCGCCTCGACATTGTCACGAATAATCCGCGGTGTCAGGAAAACCAAAAGCTCAGTTTTGCTTTTTGTCTGGGTATTGGACTTAAACAGGTTTCCAAGGACTGGGATATCGCCCAGAACCGGCAGCTTGTTAGTCGTTGTCGAAATACTGTTCTTTATAATCCCGCCAATAACAACCGTCTCTCCGTCCTTTACCGAGACTGTCGTCTGCGCTTCACGTTGATTCACTACTGGAGCATTGAACTCTGTGTAGCGAACGAAGTCATTTGCCGTCTGAGTCACATCCATCGTTACATAGCCATTCTGAGTGATTCGTGGCGTGACAGTGAGGATGATTCCAACATCCAGAAAGGCGTAGTTAAACGTCAGGTTCCCATTGATGTTTGTCTGTTGGGACAAAACATAGGGTAGGGACTGACTGATGTTAATTTCTGCCGTCGAGTTATTGGAGGTAAAGATGCGCGGCTTGCTAAGCACCTCAAAGTTGGCATCAGTTTGAACAGCCTGTAGGAAAGCCCCATACTGTGCGCCGGTCAGTGTGTATCGCATTCCCTGTGGCTGCGTTGTACGTGCAGCATCGCCAAACGACGATGAGCCCGTGCCCTTTGTTGTGGAATCGCCCAACGCCGACTTCTGGCTGAAGTTCCATTCGACGCCAAGCTTTGCTGTTGCATCCAAGCTGGCTTCCACGATAAGCGTCTCAATCATGACCTGTTGTGGAATTTTGTCCAACTGATCAACGATGCTCTGAAGCAGAGCCTTGTTCGCAGGAGATGTAACAATAATCACGCTGTTCGTGTTTACATCTGGAATGGCCGTAACCTGACCCTGCAGGTTACGCGTCGCTACAACACGCCCGTTCTCATCGACTGTCGTTTGGACACCCGATGACGATTGTCCATTTCGGTTACCGCCCTGACCAAAGTTCTGGCCACCACCTCCGCCAAAGAGACCAAACAATCCACCTTGCTGCACCGATACATTCGTGGCAAGCTCTCCAGCCTCGGCATCAGGATCAGCCATCGTGAGGGCCATGGATTCCGCATTTGGACCGGAGCGACCACCACCTCCCGCGCCACCTGCAGCACCACCGGCTGTATTGCCGCGGGCTTGTTGACCCGTTGTACGCGTGTTGGTATTACCGCCCGATGTGCGTCCACCAAAGCTTTGATTGATCAAATTTGCTATTGCATCGGCCCGCGCATTGTCGAGAGACACAACGAACGTGCTGTTCGAAACCGTGATTTCTTTGTCTAATTCTTTGATAACACGTTCAACAATCATCAGGTTCTCAGTCGTTGTCGTAACTACGATTGAGTTCGTACGTGTTTCGGCAACCACGCTGCCGCCTTGGAGGCGAGCATTATTTCCACCACCAAAGCCCCCGAAACCACCACCAAACCCACCGAATCCGCCACCACCGGTGTTTCCGGCTGTCTGGCCACCACGTCCACGAACGGCATTGCTTTGCAGGACATTCTGAATAACCGAGACCAGATCTGTCGCCGTGGCAAACTCGAGTCGAAACACTCTGCTTGACTGTGGTTGGTCTGTCTGTCGGTCAATTTCATCAATCAGCTTAGCGACCTGTTCCTGCTCCTTTGCAGGGGCGTTAATGATCACAGAGTTCGAGTAGTCATCGGCAGATGCACGAACAACAGTGTTGCCGCCACCTCTGCCAAACCCTCCCATTCCGCCGAACCCCGAGCCACCGCCACCACGCCCGAACTGAAATGGGTTGAAGCCACCGAAACCACCGCGTTGCGGATCCGGATCGGGTGAAATTGCATCGGGTTCAGCATTCGGACCTCGGCCCTGCGTTGGCGTTACCGTTGCCGCACCTCCGGGGATAGAAATCGTCGTACCATTGGTAGCTCCACCCATGCCACCCAGCATCGACATGATGCCACTAAGTGGGTCCTGACCTGAGTTCTGGAAGACTTCATTCACAATGCGTGCAACTTGCGTTGCATTCGAGTACTTCAGTTGGTAAGTCTTTATCTGAGCTGTCGATCCACCTAAACGTGACAGATCAAAACCACCCATTCCGCCTGTAGCAGTTGCATCTCCGCCAGACATTCCACCAAAGCCTGAAAAACCGCCAAAACCTCCGCGGGTACTCCCTCCGCGATTTGCCTGCGGCTTGGCCTTGACAACCAGGAAGTTGCCATCCTTCTTGATTTCGAAGTTCCGCAAGCTCAGAGCTGAGTTCAGCATTGCAAAGGCGTCTTTGAGGTTTTGGGGCCGTGGGCTTTGCAATGAAAGTCCGCCCGTGAGAGCAGGATCTTTGAGAATTGCTATGCCACTCGCATCCGAAAAGACTTTGAGCACGGCATCCACACTTGCATTACGGAAATCAAGCTTGACCGTTGTCTTTGCATTTAGCTTAAAGTTTTCCCAAGGCTGCTTAGTTGCACCCATGTCGGCGAAGTAGTCAACCTGTGCGTTTGCGATGGTTGGAACGAATACACCTAACGCAACAAGCGATGCTAAACGGCTAATGTGCTTCATTTTCACTGATTTCCTTGATTGCGATTTCGTCGTCGCTGGTTGTTATTCGCATTTTCCATGTCGGTTACTGGTGCAGGTTGCTGCGTTCCTGCCATTGTGCCAGGTAGTACAGACGGCTGCATCGGGGCATTTGTTCGCAATGGCTCGGTCTCGATGACAGTCGGGTCAATAAACCTCAACTTCTCTCGCTTGCCATCAGTTCCCTCAATCGTTACATCAGTGTCACTAATTGCCCGAACAATATAGCCATCGAACGTCTGACCTAATCGAAGCGATGCAAGATCACCATTTGTGCTCTCAACAGTTGCCTGGCGCTGACCATTGACAATTGAGATGCCAGTCAGTCTCCAGCCACCACTGCCAAATCCTCCGCTATCATTGGCACCCCGTGATGTTGTCGTACGGGCAACCAGAGGACGAAATACATCACGGGTAGACGGAGAGACCGCTGGGAATGTGAGCTCGTAATCTTCAGGGAGAACCCCAGGAATACCAGCAACCTGGCGAATCGCTGGCTTCTTTGTTGCGGTTTTCTTTACGACTGGCGCCGGCTCGGTGTAGAAGTAAACTGCGCCGCCGATGACTGCTGCTAACCCGATGTAAATCACTGGCCGGCTGATTTTCAACTTCATTTCTTGCCGGTCTCCTTTGATGATTGCGCGGTTACTTTGGTCTGTTCTAGGCCCGGTACGTGATAACCAACAACTACAACGTTTGCGGTGACCATGGAAACACCCGCAGTATCGAGGGGAGACAACTGAATCGACCGAACAATGAATTTTGATTTGGCTGAATCAATACTTCTAATGGCGGCGATTACAGACTGCGATGATCCGGTCAGCTGAATAGCAAATGCACGCTCATCAACGATGCCAAGTTTCGATGTTCGTTGTGGACGCACAGATGTAAGCTCAAGTTGATATTGTTTTGCGGTAAGTAATGCAATGCGCATCAACTCCGATGTGACTGAGTCCGTATCACCCGTGAGCAAGCGAAGTTTATTCGTCTTCATAGCATCAGATTTAGATGACTCAAGTCGCTTTAAGTCCGCATCGATACTATCCAACAAAATCGTTCGACTCCGGGCTATACCTTTTGCTGATTTCGCCGGAACAAACACGGCGTAGCCAAGTGTCAGAAACATCGTTGCAATGCTGATGACCATGACGACACTAGGTTTCATGGATGTCATTCCGCTCGTCATGATTTATCAGCTCCCTTTGACGTTCCAGCTGCTTTTTTGCCTTTCTGAGGCTTTGGCAAAGGTACATTTGCAACTGCTGTCAGGTTCATCGTAAAGTTCACGACCTCTGTTTGCTCAATCTTGGCGGACGACGCATTGATCAGCTGGACATCGCGGAATCGGTCCGATGCACCGAGCGCATTCACAAACTGCGTCACTGCTTCATTGGACATTGCTGTGCCCCGAACCTGAAGCGGCCTGCCCCGATCCATGTTCACGCCTGAAAGCCAAACTTCGGACGGCGTTGCCATTGTTATTGCAGCCAGCGCATCAGATAGACGCTGCCCAGGCTTGAAGGCTGGATCAAGCAGATTTGTAAAGTCTGTTTCCTTTTTACTCTCAAGCTCCGCGATTTTTCGATTGCTGCGCGCTTTGGCGATACGCTTGACCCACTTGGCTTCGCCTTGTATCACCACTTTTTCTTCATCAATACGTTGCGTCAGAACAACTGCGAGCAACAAAACCGCAGCAATCAGGAAGTAGATCGACAAGCGATTGTTCTTTTTAGTGATGGATGCAAGCTCCGCAGCCTGCTCCTGTCGCGAAACAAGCTCATGTCCACTGACATCTTGTAGGACGGAGAGTAAGTCGACAGGTAATGGTTGTGCTCCCGCAAATGTTGCATCAGCCGTTGTGAACACCTGAGCCGTGGACTGACCATCCGCAAGCAACGTTCGCTTTGCTTCAATCTCCGCCGATTCCGCATGGAGAACGGACCGGGATGATACCGTATCTCCACCTGAAACGAGGTCGAATGTTGTCTGGTCTCCGTTGACATCGACAACCAAGCCATCCGAGACATTCACCGATGCCAGTGCCGCAGCCGCAGCCACTGCCATAGGGACAAAATGTACCTGCTTGATTCCTCTGGATGAAAGCTGCTCGCGAATGGCGATCAAGTCTGATGTCCGTACCGCTGCTACAACAGTAAGTACGCCATCCGGTGACACATCAGATGTTTGATGCGCACAGAATGCAGATTCTGCTTCATCAATATGGAAGAGCGACTTCCACTGAACAAACACCAGCTGTCGAAGGTCCTCACCCGAAACCTTGGGCAATCGAATCGTCTTTACAAATGTTCGCTCTCGGGCAATGCCAACAATGGCTGTTTTTCCCGATGACTGCAAGCTAACAGATGCAATATCGGAGGCAATGGACTTTTGTCCAGACGACAACTCGATCGCAGCCACTTGACTGGGGGACCAGGAGAAAACAATATCGGGCTTCAATTGGCGCTTCATGGAGTCTGTCCTAACACTTGCGTGGTAACCGTTGGCTCTGACGTCCATTGCCACCACTCTGGCGCGGAATATGACGCAGGGAATCGCTCAAGGTTCACTATCTGCGGCGTTCCGTTCGTGATGCGGACTGTTGCTTCTATCGCAACGGACTGTTGTCCGGCAATCCCAAGTGCCCTGATAATGAATGTGTCACTGCCAACGGTGAAGTAGTCCGCAATCTGGGATAAGACGCCATTTGTCACATTTGGGAATGTCGCGATATCGCCGATGTTTGAAATACCTGATGACTGTCGCGACAGGATTTCGGTCACAAGCTCTGCCGTCATGTCTGGAAGTAGTTCCAACACTGCTTGCGGAGCGGTATTCAGGTTGATCTTCCCTGTCAGTCGCGTATCTGCGGTGAAGCCGACGGAGTTCAGAATAATATTTGCCTGGGATGTACCGAGCGCATTTTGCTGAAACAGAGTTCTGAAATTCTCCCACGGAGCATTTCGTTGGAGATTGGTGGCCGTGCCGCGATCAAGTCCCAGCTGAGTCAAGCCGTTGATGTTGGTGATTTGTTGATTCACATTGACGCGCTGATTGCCGTTGCCCTGTGTATTCGGTGCCCCGGGATCTATCACAAGGAGTGAACGAAGTGGTAGTGTTCTGGTTCCGGTAGTGTTTCCCTGAAGTACCGATGAACCACTTTGACCTGCGTTGTCATCGGGCGACCCGTAAAGCGTCGAAGGCGTCCAACCGTTAACGAGAAGCAACTCTGATAACGTTCTGAGTGGGCGGCTTGACTTTTGGTAAGGGGTTGACAATTGCGTATATACAGCATCATCCGCTCCGCTTTGTCTTGTGGATGCCGGAGGATCCTTCCAATCAAGGAGGGAATCGGACTGCTCATCTGTTAACGACAAATTCAGTAGCAATGCACTTGAAGCAGTGTTGATGTCAATCAGCGAGCCGGCATCGATAATCTGGAAACGAAAGGATGCATTGCCCAGGTCGAACTGTTCATCACCTTGCTGCCCAGCCGTATACCAGTCATCGTTCATCGTGACCAGGTTTGTATTGACTGACGTAAGCGATGCAAGGGCATGATTCAGGCCCGCACGGGATGCCGCGTCTGCCCTCATGAGCTGCATTTTACCTAGGAGAATGTTAGACGTCTGGCGGTGGTTTGCCGCTACGACTGCAACGATGGCAACGAGTGCAGTCACGACAATAAGCACTTGCAGCAAAACAGCCCCACGTACCCCACGTTTCATGGTTGAGCCGCTCCCTGAGTCATCGGGTTAGTCGCTGTAACATCACTCGTTGGGATCACAATCACAAATGTATGAAGTTGATCGACAGACTCTGAAGTCAACCTGTATTGAACCCTCACTGCCGCAGGAAGACGCCTGGAGCCGCTACGTGAATCCCATTCAGTGAGCCACTCAACGCCATCCCAGAACTGAAACCCAATCTCACTGACATCAGGGCTGACCAATGACTCAAGACCACCCTGCAAGGGATCTGCATCGACTGGACGTTGGATGCGTTCGAAGACTCCGCTTGATGAGCCAGCGTCACCGATAGGAACAGTACTGTAGGAGACCTCAGCCAGTCCTCCGATTGGCCCATAGGTGTCATGTACATCATCAAAGGTCAACGAGCTGTCAAGAGAGCCTCCAGGAAGTGCTGCATACGCAGATGTAAACGTAAGGCGTGTGGCACCAAGATCACTGGATGCATCATCTGAAGATGCAATGAAAAACGATTTTGTGTCATTTGGGTCAGAGCTCAATAGTGCACATGCGATGTTCTGACGCATTCCCGAGGTCCAATCGGATTTGCTCTGTTCAGCAGCCAGAATCCGTTGTGAAAAAAACAAGTGATCAACACCGGCACGAAAGGCTACCGCGGATGCGGCGACGACGATGCCACCGATTCCCATTGCCACGAGAACCTCAATCAGAGTAAGGGCCGAAGTCGTTCGTCTCACTGCTGCGTACCTGCGCCAGTAGCGGTCGTCGATGCCGTACTTGTGTCGAATACGACCGTAGAGAGTGACTGCTGCGCAACTTGATCTGACGCGGTAATTGTTACAACGAAGGTTCCATCAACTGGACCAGGCTGTACATCGATGTTGTAGGTCGCATCGGGAGCACCATCGTCTGAAAAATCACCGTCTGTTGGAGTCTCTGTAACGGGAGATATGACGCCTATCTCTTCAATTTTGTTTGTTGCGAGCCGAAGGAGTCGCTCGGAATGAACAGCATTTATGTTTGTCTTTTGTAGGGATGCAAGAGCCTGCATCGCGGCGACAACACCGACACCACATAGGATGACCGCGACCAATGCCTCGACAAGGGTAAACCCACGCTTATTGTGCACTGTCTGGCACCCAGTCACCGGCCGCCCACTTTCCACCGCCCGCCTGTGTATCCGGGAGGCTTTCAGGCGTAAACCAAGAACAGGCTCCCGTTCTGGTGACGCGCAAGATAAGGGTGTTACCGGTGTCTGTCGTAAATGTCAAGTCAGCGGCATCGCATTGTCCATCGCTATAGGCAGACCAGTATTCCAATGCTTCAGGTTCACCGTTCGCTTCAGCAGGAGGAGCTTCGACGGACTGGAGTGTGAGCTTTCCGTTGAAGGTTGAGGACCGAATCTCAACAGGATCTTGCGAGCCCTGAACGCTTTCCATCACGAGAGCACCGCCATCGTCCCGCAAGCGTACGGTTACAGATGATTTCCGTGCCTCCGTTACCGCTTGCGAAACATAAACCACTACATTTGACTTAGCCGTAACCATTGCCATGGCATCTTGCATGCGCATCACGTTTGGAAGAACCAGTGTCGCAAGCAAAAGTAAGATGCCGATAAGAACCGACATCTCAACCAGGGAAAAAGCCCGTCGTCTAGTCATGTGTTTACGAACTATTCGCTAGTGATGTCAGCAGCATCACCTTCGCCACCGGGGGCCATGTCTGAGCCGTAGCTTGTGATAATGAAGTCTTCACCGTTCGGACCGGGTGCTTCATAAGCGTAGTCTCCACCCCAAGGATCCTGAGGCAGTTCCTTTTGGCTGTAGGGCCCACGCCATCCACTGACATTGCTGGGTTGTTGTCGCAGTGCCATCAAACCATCTTCGGTGCTCGGATATTGGTCACAGTCAACGCGGTACTGCTGAAGCATTCCGGTGAGAGTTGAAATGTCCGTCGCTGCCTTTGCGCGCTTAGCGTCACCTGTACGGCCAACAACACGGGGAACGATAAGGGCAGCAAGAATTGCCAGAATGAGGATGACGACCAGAAGCTCGATGAGCGTAAAGGCGCGCCGGGAACGTAAGTTTCGCATGATTTTCATTTCACCAAGTTACCTGCCATAAAGATTGGTATCAAAACCGAAAGAACGACAAATCCAACAAAAACACCCATTGATAACATGATTGCTGGCTCAAGGAACGAAACAAGCCTGCGCATACCGGTATCAACTTCGAAGTCCATAGAGTCAGAAACCCGACCAAGCATACGGGGGAGGTCACCAGTTTCCTCACCGATAGCTACCATATGCGTAAGTACCGGTGGGAAGCAACGTGCATCACGCAATGCATCAGCGATTGCCCGTCCCTCCCTGACTTCCTGTTCAACCTTCTTGCATGCCAGTTGATAGACTCTGTTTCCACTTGACAGACCAGCGATTTGCAAGGCATCCAGGATGGACACTCCACCATAAACCAATGTGCCCAGTACACGCGCAAATCTGGAGACAGTTGCCTTTTGAACAACCGGTCCCATGACGGGCACCTTGAGAATGAGCGTATCAAATGCAGTTCTGCCGGATTCTGTTGCTAAATACGTCCGGAACAGGACGACTGCACCGATGATGATGCCAATCGCTAGTGGCCACTTTGTCGAAAGAAAATCGGATGACGTCAACAGAAAGCGTGTCGTTATGGGAAGGTCATCCCCGAGGTCCTTGAATACCCCGCTCATTTTTGGAACCACAAAACCAATGAGGAAGGCAACGACAAACACGGCTGTTGCGGCGAGAATGCTTGGATAGACCATCGCACTGACTATCTGCGAGCGTCGGGCGACTTCTTTTTCCTGGAAGTCGGCCAGACGTCCGGCGACTTCGGGGAATTGACCGGATGCTTCTCCAGACCGAAGCGTCTGTGTGAAGACATCGTTGAAGAACTTCGGATACTTCGAGAGTGCTTCACTGACCGGCATTCCGCCACGGACATTTTCAAGTGTTGCCGAACATATTGCAATCAGCTGCTGGTTTTCAGTCTGCTCGCCAACAACCTGTAAGACACGATCCAGAGGGAGACCGGCTCCTGACAGGTCAGCGAGACGCCGGGTAAACGTTGCCAGGTCCTCACGGCTCGGCGCACGACCTCCCTGCGAAAACGCAGCAACCGGATTGGCAGCGGACTTTTGCTCGGCTATCTCTGTGACATAGCGACCCGATGCGGCAAGCTGTGCGATTGCTGCATCTTTCGAGTCGGCATCGACCACGCCCGTGCGCTTCGCACCAGTTGAATCGATTGCCACATAGGAAAATTGAAGACTAGCCATCAGAGTCCATCACGCTGACACACACGAAGAACCTCTTCAGGAGTCGTCTTGCCATCCATTACAGCCAGACGTCCATCCCCAAGCAATGTGCGCATCCCATACGCCGCGATTGCGTGGTCACGCAGCTGGGTGCTGTTGGACCGCTCGACGGTCATTCTGCGAATTGGCTCATCAACCTGAAACAGTTCGTAGAGAGCCTGGCGTCCTTTATATCCTGTGTTTTGGCACTTATCGCAGCCTTGACCGCGCCGGAATGATGCCGATGCTGCCATTTCCGGGGTGACGCCAATGGAACGTAATGATTCCGGCGATGGCGTATCCGGTGCAGAGCAGGCCGGACAAAGTCGTCGAACGAGGCGTTGTGCAACGGCACCAATGAGCGATGAGGCGACAAGGTAAGGTTCGACGCCCATATCAAGCATTCTCGTAATGGAACCCGGGGCATCGTTGGTATGTAGTGTGCTGAATACAAGGTGTCCGGTTAGCGCCGCATGAATCGAAATTTCTGCGGTTTCATGGTCGCGGATTTCACCAACCATGATGACATCGGGGTCCTGACGAACGATGCTCCGCAGGCCGCTTGCAAACGTTAATCCGATGTTCGGGCGGACCTGTATCTGGGAAATGCCCGTGACTTGGTATTCAACCGGGTCTTCGATCGTAAGGATATTCGTAGTGGGGGACCAGATTTCCTGAAGCGATGCATACAGCGTCGTTGATTTGCCCGAACCAGTCGGGCCAGTGACCAGTACGACCCCATATGGCGTGTGAATCAGGTCACGGTAGCGGGTTAGCAAGTCGGGCCGCATACCCAATTCCTCGAGCCCAAGCATTGCCGTACCTTTGTCAAGAATACGCATCACGGCACGCTCACCAAAAACTGTTGGCACAATACTCACGCGAACATCGATGGCACGGCCTGCGATGACCAGCTTTATGCGGCCATCCTGAGGCAGGCGGCGTTCAGCAATATTCATCTCTCCTAAAATTTTAAGGCGTGAGATGAGTGCGGCGTGCATTCGCTTTGGCGGGTTTAGTGTGCTACGAAGCATTCCATCAACGCGGCTTCGCACTTTAACTTCACGCTCATAGGGCTCAATGTGGATGTCACTGGCGCCATCGCGGATTGCTTGTGCAAAGATCAAATTGACCATCTGGACAACGGCAGTTTCTCCTGCCATTTTTTGGAGGTCCGCCAGATCAGTCGTGTCATCTATTTCTGTTGCTGTGTTTGCATCCGAGCTACCTGGGAGATCAGAAAGGATCTTCTCAAGGAAGACTTCCTCTATCAGCTCTCGGATGCGTTGTGGGTCGCCAAGAACGGCGCGGACCGGTACTCCAAGTACCATGCCAAGCTCATCAACTGCGCTCAGGTTCTCAACGGACCCAATTGCGATGTAAAGAATCCCATTCTCACTCGCTACAGGAAGGACTTGTCGCTGGATAGCAAACTCGGGTTGAACGGAATCCAGCGCATCGGGGGATGGTTTGATTTCATTCAAATCAACTGTTGGGAATGCGGTTTCCGGGGATGTTGTAATGGAAAAGTTCATGAGCCAGGGACGATAGACGCTTAGAGGGTGCTACTGGTTCAATATCACACACACTTCAAAATCATGGCAATATTCTGTTTATGTTAATCTTTGGTTAACGACACTCGTCCAAATTAACTGTCACAATAAAACTAATGAACGAAGCCAAGATCTTGGTAGTGGATGACGAGCCGACACTATCGGAGGTTATCTCCTACAATTTGCGTCAGGCTGGTTACGTTACGGTTACGGCTGCTGATGCCGACGAGGCGTTACGAATCTTCAAAGAAGAAAAGCCGGATCTGATATTACTCGATGTCATGCTCCCACAGGGCTCTGGCTTTGACGTTTGTCGACTCATACGCCAACAGGGGAGCACGGTTCCTATCATCATGCTGACCGCACGAATTGCTGAGTCCGACCGTGTGTTGGGATTCGAGCTAGGAGCAGACGACTATATCCTCAAGCCCTTCGCCACTCGCGAGCTCGTTGCACGTGTCAAGGCATTGTTGAGACGCTCACGGACGACATCTGATGAAAACCTTGCGACTGACCTCTTGGTGTCTGCGACATTAGGGATGTCCATCGACACCGATAAGCGTACGGTTACTATAAACGGAAAAGATGTAAAGCTGTCACGCAAGGAGTTTGAAGTTCTGGCACTGATGGTCACACATCCTGGGCGCGTATTCGAGAGGGCGGTCCTACTCGAGCGTATCTGGGGTGGTGAAGCGGTCGTGGATGAGCGGACAGTTGATGTGCACATCCGCTGGCTACGGGAAAAGATTGAACCAGAGCCATCAAAACCGGTACATCTCTTGACCTTGCGGGGTATCGGGTATAAGTTTCAGCCATGAGGCCTGGCTGGACATGGTTGTCAGATGCGCTGGACGTACCCTTTTTGGTCGTCGATCACAAGCGCGACATAAAGCACATTAACAGACATGCCCAGGCATTGTTTTCTGCTGACAAAAAGCGCGGGAAGATGCTGGCCGGCAAGTCACTCCTGGCAGTAACCCGAAATAAGCAGCTTGATGAGCTTGCCAAGAAGGCGATACGGTCAGGTCAGGCTGGACCAATCACAATCATTGTCCGTTCTGCGAAAGATATGACCTTCCAAGTGCGGGCGGTCAGCAGTGGAAGCGATTCTTCGAGCCTCGTTGCATTGTTTTTCTCCGACCTTACAGATATCGAACACCTTCGGACAGTTCGTACGGACTTTGTTGCAAATGTAAGTCATGAGCTCCGCACTCCGCTTGCAAGCATTCGTGCTCTTGCTGAAACGCTCAACTATGGCGCCGTTAATGATCCTGTCATGGCTGAGCGGTTCCTTGGAACCATTATCAAGGAAGTTGACCGTTTGGTTCGGCTGTCTGAGGATTTACTGCTGCTAACGCGGGCGGAATCAACGGTGAGAACGCTTGGGCATTTTGATCTCCGGGATGTCATTCAGGATGTTTATGACCGCTTGGTTTCGGTCGCCGACCGTAGGGGATTGCTGTACAAAATCAGTCTTCCACCAGAGAAAGTTTTCATTTGTGCAGATTATTCAGAGATGGACCAGGTCGTTTTCAACCTGATCGATAATGGAATTAAGTACACATCCCTAGGTGGAACTGTCAATGTTTCATGCCATCAAAGCGGGCAGGATGCCGTCATTTCCGTCAGTGATTCCGGCATTGGGATGCTGTTAGAGGATACTGAGCGCATATTCGAGCGATTTTGGCGGGCAGACAGAGCCCGGAAAATGGTTAATGATCAAGGAAGTTCAACCAGCGGAACTGGATTGGGGCTTTCGATCGTAAAACACATCGTCGAAGCAAACATGGGGACGATTGCGGTCGAGAGTGAGCTCGGGGTCGGGTCATGTTTTACTGTCAGGTTGCCAATATCGGAACCGGAACCGTATGCTGTAGACCCGGATCCCAAAGATGAATGACCAAGTACAAACCCCAATCACTGACCAAATCGCAAACCTGCCGCTGCCCGTAATCATCGCTGTCATTGCCGGAGCGACGTTTTTTCGATTTATTTTCAGGAAAGTCGACAACTCGTTCATCCGTGGGATTTGCGACCTCTGCGACACGTGTGCATTTGTTCTTGCGCTTGCATTCCTTGTTATTCGGCCATTCGTTGCGCAGGCGTTCTACATTCCAACGGAGTCAATGGTCAATACACTCCAAATTAATGACCGTCTCGTTGTGGACAGGATTTCTTACCGTCTGGGTAATCCTAAACGCGGTGACATTATCGTCTTTGATGCGCCTCCTACGGCAACAAATGGGAAAAAACTTGATTTCATCAAGCGATGTGTGGCGATTGAAGGCGATACGGTTGAGGTTCAGCCACCAAAGTTAATGGCTGGTGATCGCGAGATTGATGCAATCGCGATGACCGGAATGGATTGGCACCGCGTGCTTCGGGAAGTATTGACCACCCAGGAAGGGTCTGTGAAGTTTCTTGAATCCGGAGTGAGTATCGATGCAGGTGCTCCGATGAGCATTGCAGATTTCCAAGCGCATCTGAAAGACAAACTTCAGGCATACGCCAAAGCAAATGGTCCATCGTTAACGGTTACGATGGCACAGCAGCTGGTTGATGCGGGAAAAGACCTGACGATCATTCCAGGACGATTAATCATCAATGGAAAGCCAGTTCAAGAGGCTTACACGCGTGAGGATCCCGATTACGTTCTGCCAACATTGACCATTGGCAAGGATGAAGTGTTCATGCTCGGTGACAATCGTAATTTTTCACACGACAGTCACATGTGGGGAGCTCTCGAAACAAAGCGTATCGTTGGCAAGGCGCAGGCAATATGGTTTCCACTAAACCGTCTCCAGTTGCTCCGCAGGCCATAGTTCCTCCAACGATACGCAGGACAATCGTCGATGCGATATCACCTTACTTTGACAGCTCAGCGGGTGCAGACGATTGTTTCGTACGTCCAACTAAGGCTGCGATTCCGGCGAGATAGGGTAAAGACGCAAGCAAGTCTGCATCAATCTTTACACCTAGCACTGCTGCGACAAGCTGCAGGGCATCCAACGCGGCAAACCCAAGCGCAGATGCAATCACGAAACCAATATTCCAACGTCCGAAAACGATGGCTGCCAATGCCAGATATCCGCGGCCGTTTGTCATGTTTTCGACAAACGTACCGATTCCCATTAGCGGAAGCAATGCACCGCCTATTCCTGTGAGAACACCGGCGACAAGGTGCGATATAAGGCGGACCTGATTGGTATTGATTCCGAAAATTTGTGCCTGTAGGGCAGATTCTCCCGTCATATCAAGGAAAACCCGGATATTCGGACGCCTGTAGGCGGCTGATATGGCAATAATGCAAGTGCCAGCGATGAGTGCCCCGATAGGAGTAGGTATAGTTTTTACACTGTCAGCACTTGCGCTGAGTCTTTCAAAGAGCGATGTCGCTGAGAGAGCCAGCATATTGAGTCCAACGCCAGCAATAACATCACGTACTCTGGATCTGTTTACCAGCAAGTAATGGCATCCCGTAACCAGAACTCCTGCCGCTGCACCACAAATCAGTCCTGAAATACCGCCACCGACCCGTACAGCGACAAATGCGGCCGTTAGCATCGTTCCTTCCAAAAACAACGCCGCTGTGCCAGACTTTTCGGTTACCAGACCACCTGTTGCTGCCAACACCACGGGTATTCCGAGATTTGTTGTGGCCGTAAGCCAAGGAAGAAGCGTCATTGCGTACACCGGCCTCGAATGGTCATTCTATGACTCATGTTGTTTTCTGTAGCGGAGCACTGCCACCGTAATAAATAATGTAGCACTGATAATCGAACCAACCTGACGGGGAAGGGCAGTTGCAAGCGACAACGCATCGGACAAATGCGATAATCCCGCAACTAGCAGTGTTGATGGAAGCAACATCAGGATGCTTGGACCGCTCAATAGCCCAATAAGCAGTCCATCAAACCCCACTCCGCTTCCGTAGAAATCAGCTGGAAAGCGCCTGAAAGGACCTGCTGATGCAATTACAATCGCGCCAGACAGCCCCACCAGGCCACTTGCGATGCTCATGACAATCATTCGTGTTCGTGTGGGGTTGAGTCCAGCCGTAAGTGCAACTCCATCCCTGCTCGACAGTGACCGTACAACACGTCCTAACGGTGTTTTGTTAATGAAATACGCATAGATAACAAGCACAACACCACCAACGATTATGACAATATTCAAATCAGATGTTGATGACAACAATGGTAGTGTCCATGGTAACTCTCGTGTGTGGGGTGCATCCGACGTTGGGTCCCGATACGGATTGGTTGCCAAATATCTTGTGAGAAGCTGTACCAGATAGTTTAGGAGCAGTCCGCTGATTACCTCATGCACTCCCTTTTTGTCACGTAGCCAGCAAATAAGCAGTCCGATTACTGAACCAATCACAAATGCTGCTGCCAGCCCTGCATACAGTCCGGCTGGTGATACTGCAATGGTGGTACCAACGATTGCGACTGCAATACCACCTGCGGCATAAATTCCCTCACCGGCAATGAGAATGCGTCCGGTTGTAAGACAGGCATGTACGGCCAGTCCGGTCATCAGGAGAGGGCTGGCAATTGTCAGCAGACGTTGTAAGGCCATTGGTGAACCGAATGCAATTGTCATGACATCCGGCTGGAAGCGAAACAAGGCCACGAGCGCGAGCAATATAATGCCAACTGTAGCGGCGAATTTGGTCATGTTCACTAAACGATAGCCTCAATCAACGATGCTTCACTCCAGTCGCTCGCCGATCGTGTCTCAGTCAAATGCCCGCCGGAAAATGTGCTAATCCTGTCACATGTGCGAATCAGGAATGATAAGTCATCGGAATAAACGATAACAGCGGACTTGTCTCTGTGCACAGCAGCCTGGATGTGGTTTGAAACAGCTTCGCTTGACAACCTGTCCAAACCCCTTGTTGGTTGGTCGATCACCAGAACTTTACTGACGCGTTCCAGCTCACGACCAATGACAAACTTTTGCTGATTTCCGCCGCTGAAAGTATTTATCGGGGCGTGCGTTACCGGAGGTCGAACATCGTATTTTGTCACGATACCCTCTGCAACCTTTCGTTGAGTCGTTGGATCAATTGGAAGAATCATTGCAGATAGTCGGTCCTGTAACGCACCAAACCAAATATTCGATTCCAACGGCTCATTGTCGACGATAGCGTCTGCCTGTCGGTCTGCTGGGATGTAAGTAATGCCCATCGTACGACGCTTGGCGACAGACGTGCGGCCTACGGGGATACCCTCAATAGTGACGTTGATGCCTTCCTGGTCATCCAAAGCAGTGGCATGTAGCCATTGTTTATAGCCTGAGCCATCCAGTCCTGCGAATCCATGTATCTCGAGCGCATGAACGGTCAAGGAATTGGTATCGGTGGTTATCCGGATGACGGGATGTACTCCTATCTCTGTTATGTGCGCACGCATTGTTTTCGGCTCCGCGGTCGTTTGAGGTGCCATTCCTGCGAGGATGTCTGCTACGGATATGTCAGCAGTCTGTCGCGTAAACACATGTCTTCCTGTGCGCATAACAGTGACTGTTGAGCAATATTCACTTATATCTTCTAATTTGTGCGTGGCGATAATGACGGTCAATCCCTTTGTGACCTCGGAACGGATCAGATCCCAGAAGTGCACAGAATCCGGTAGGGACATCACCGCGGTCGGCTCGTCAAGTAGTAAAAGTGACGGTTTGGATTCAAGTGAGCAAGCAAGTTGAAGTAGTTGTCGCTGATGCAAAGATAACTGTAAGACCTTGGTATCCGAATTGATCTGCAAACCGACTCGCGAAAGGGCTAATTTCGCTGAATCCAAGTTTGCTTCTTGCTTGGAAGCAGCGGCTGCGCATTGTAAGCACGCGGAAACAGAGAGGTTGGCTGGCAGAACATCGTGTTGCAAAACGAACCCAATGCGAGCAACGTCATCCGATCTAAACGCCGGGAAGCGAATGTCTCCCGAAGATGGCTTTAGTAGACGACCAATCGCTTTGAGTACGGTTGTCTTACCGGCACCATTTTCGCCAGCCAATGCATGGATTTCACCCTTACTAACCGATAGGCTAAAATCGTAAACGACAGGCGTTGTCCCGTATCCGAGTGTGATATTGCGAATATCAACAGCTGGTGTACCGTTTTGTTTCTGCACAGGTTGATTGTAGCATCGGCGGATAGGTGATATCGCGTGATATAGTGCTAAGGTTTTGCACCACACAGTAAGGTTGTAATGGCCTAACAAGTCCGCATCCGGGATAATCCTGGTCCGTAAGCACGGTCCATTCCGGAGGGGGGGATTCGTCCCGCAAACCAGGAAAGGTTCGTTGTCATGGCGACAATTTTGATGAAAGACCTCCTAGAGGCTGGTGTTCACTTCGGTCACCAAACCCGTCGTTGGAACCCAAAGATGAAGCGCTACATTTATGGTAGCCGCAATGGTATTTACATCATTGACCTTCATCAGTCCCTCAAACTTTTTGATGATGCTCAGAAGTTCATTCAGGACATCGTCACGGAAGGTGGCCACGTTCTCTTCGTTGGAACGAAGAAGCAGGCTTCCGATGCAATGATGGAAGCAGCACAGGCATCCCGACAGTACTTTGTCAACGAGCGATGGCTCGGTGGAATGCTGACTAACTTCAAGACCATCCAGTCCAGAATTCAGCGTCTTCGCGACCTGACATCGATGGAAGAAGATGGCACTTTCCTAAAGCTTACGAAGAAGGAAGCTGCTATCCTCACCGAAGAGAAGGATAAACTCGAGCGATTCCTCGGCGGTATCAAGGATATGCCTGGTCTTCCAGCGGTCATGTTCATCGTCGACACAAAGAAAGAGCATATTGCAGTTGCAGAAGCTCGCTCCCTTGGTATTCCGATCGTAGCAATCGTCGATACGAACTGCGATCCGGATGAAGTCGACTACATCATCCCAGGAAATGACGACGCGATTCGTGCCATCAAGCTGATCACACAGAAGATCGCTGAAGCAGTCGTTGAAGTCAAGCAGCACGAGTGGGAGGATGCTCCTGTGGCTCCAGTATCCGGGCTTGATGTATTTGAGGATGATGCAGCTGGAGTGGATGCTGCGGAAGCCCGTCGCCGACAGATGGAAGAAGATGCCAAGGGTCTTGACTTCTCCTACGATGGCGAAGGACACATCGTTAGTGATGGAACGGAAGCACCTACAGAAGAGTAGGTTGCACTGCGTTTCGTAGATTGAATGACGATGGGCAGGCCTTGTACCTGCCCATCTCCTTGAATAAACAAAGTTATTGGAAGGATTAGAAAAATGGCTGCAATTACTGCTGGTCTCGTAGCCCAACTTCGCGAGCGTACCGGGTTGGGAATGATGGAGTGCAAGAAGGCACTGACCGAAACCGACGGTGACCTTGAAGCGGCAATCGAGCTTTTGCGCAAGAAGGGTACCAAAGATCGTGGCGAGCGTGTCGCTGGTGAAGGTCTTGTCATGGCGCACGTTTCCGAAGATGGAAAAGTTGGCGCGCTTATCGAGCTAAACTCTGAGACGGACTTTGTTGCCAGAAACGATGATTTCCGCTCATTGGCGCGTGAAATCGCAGCAGTTGTTGCTGCTAATGACCTCCCGACATCTGCAGAAGTTTTGGCTGCTGACCTTGGTGGCGTCTCCGTAGCTGCCAAGATTGAAGATGCAGTAAAGCGAATCGGTGAGAAGATTGTGCTTGGCCGGACCGTACGCTACGTTGCTGGTGAAGGAGTTGTCACTGCGTACGTTCACAATCCGGGTGGATCCGGCTCTGAAGGCGGACGAATTGGTGTGTTGGTCGAAGCAACATCTGCAAACCTCGGTCTCGAAGTTGCGATGCACGTGAGCTTTGCAAAGCCTCGCTTCCTTTCCGACGCAGATGTTCCAGCGGATGTAATCGCTAAGGAGCGTGCGTTCGTTGAAGATCAGACAAAGAACGATCCAAAGATGGTTGGTAAGCCTGATGCTGCCATTCAGTCTGCCGTCGATGGCCGAATGCGGAAGTTCCTCGGTGAAATCGTGCTTCTTTCGCAACCTTATATCCGTGAAGACAAGAAGACCGTAGGTCAGCTTGCAAAGGATCAGGGTGGTACGATTGCTCGCTTCACGCGCTTTGAGGTTGGCGAGGGTTCGCCAAAGCAAGCTGCCGAATGATTCCCGATGACTCGCGGCCAAGGTTTGGCCGTGTGCTCCTAAAGCTCTCCGGAGAAGCCTTCTCCGGGGAGCAGGGATACGGCATTTCGCCTGAAACCATCAAGAAGATTGCCAATGAAATTGCCGAAGTCGCAGCGACTGGCGTTCAGGTAGCAATTGTCGTAGGTGGCGGAAACATCCTGCGTGGTTCCGCAGTTTCCGAAGGCGAAGGAATGGAGCGAACGTCAGCTGACTATGCCGGCATGCTTGCAACGGTTATCAATGCAGTAGCGCTACAGGACAGCCTCGAAAAGCGGGATGTCCAAACGCGCGTTCAGACGGCGATTCCGATACCGCAGATAGCCGAACCGTTCATACGCCGACGTGCAATTCGACATATGGAAAAGGGGCGTGTCGTAATACTCGCCGCAGGTACGGGTAACCCATACTTCACAACGGATACCGCGGCAGCCCTGCGTGCTGTTGAGCTGACGGCTGATGTCGTGCTGATGGCAAAGAATGGCACGGATGCGGTTTACAACAAAGATCCCCGTAAACACGCAGATGCTACACCTTACAAAACCCTGTCGTTCGATGAAGCGATTGAACGTAAGTTAAAGGTGATGGACTTAACCGCTTTTGCCGTTTGTATGGAAAATGATCTTCCTATCATCGTCTTTGATATCGGAATCTCCGGTAACATCAAACGTGCTGTTGAAGGGGAACCGATCGGTACACTCGTTGGAAGGATAAAGCAATGAACGTCGCTGACATTCTGAAGGACTCGGATGCGCGAATGCGTAAGTCGATTGAATCCGCTCAGGCTGATTTCAATACACTGCGTGCCGGTCGCGCCAGCCCTGCAATGCTGGATGGACTTCGCGTGGACTATTTCGGTCAACCAATGCCGGTCAACCAGCTTGGTACGGTTGTCTCTCCCGAGCCACGAGTGCTGTTGATTACTCCCTGGGACTCAAGTGCACTTCCGCTAATCGAGAAAGCTATCATCAATTCCAGTCTGGGTTTGAACCCAAACAATGATGGATCGACCATTCGGTTGAATATTCCCGCACTTACGCAGGAACGACGTAAGGACTTCGTAAAGCAGCTGAGCCAGAAGACCGAAGCGGCGCGCGTTTCATTGCGAAACATCCGGCGTGATGGGATTGATGCCGCCAAGAAAGACGATGAACTGACAGAAGACGACGTCAAGCGCGTTGAAAAGGATATCCAGAAGATTCTCGACAAGTTTATGGCCGAGTTGGATGCGCTGGCGAAGTCCAAAGAGCAGGAGCTGCTCGAAGACTAGTCTTTGCCTGTCAAGACCAAAATCCCCGTTTAAACTATCGTTGATACGGGGATTTACTTGTTTATTGCATTCCTCACATAAATCAATGGCTGGAACACAACATGCTCGACTGACCATCAATGACTGAGCATTAATCGAAAGTGCTTACGTGGTTCATGATGGACGGCCTTTTCGTGGGGCTGTCAAACGCGTGGTAACTGCCTTAGGAGTCCAGGTCCACCCGTTTTGAACAGTCTCTTCACGAGCATCTCCGCTGACAGTAAACACATGGGCATTCCGATTCCTGGATTTGTACCTGCTCCGACAAAGTAGAGATTTCTAACCTTGCGGCTTTGGGCTGGCGGACGCATAAAGCTTGACTGGCTGAGAGTATGTGCCTGACCTCCAAGTGCATTTCCTAGCCATGCACAGTAATCGTTTGAGAAATCTTCACCACAATAAAAGCGCTGTACAACGATTCGCTCTCGAATGGATTCGATACCAAAGGAACCTTCCAATAAGTCGAGGAGCCGTTCTTCGCATTCACGCTTTAGGTCTGATGACCATTCAAGCCCCGTTGGGCACGGCATTAGAATGAACAGATTCGTATGTCCTGCTGGCGCAACTGTGGCATCGGATTTGCTCGGACATGAAATGTAAAGGCTGGGGTCGGTGGGAAGTGACTTTCCGTGAAACAACTCTGAAAAACTCAAGTCCCAATCGGTGGGGAAGAGCAATGTATGGTGTTCAAGCTTGGGCGCCGCTCCCTTCAATCCAAGATAAAGAATCGCTGCACTAGGCGCGGGGCGCTTCTTTGACCAATAGGATTGATCAAGACTCTGCGATTCTCCGGATAAAAGGGATGTCTCAACATGATGGTAGTCCGCATTTGCAATGACCACATCAGCCGGTAGCACACAACCATCAGCAAGTGTTACTGATGTTGCGATTCGCCCTTGAACGTCTATTGACTTTACATGGGCTGATGTCGTGATTTTGCCACCGGCATTTATGATGATGTTTGACAACGCCGTTACGATTGCTCCGATACCACCATCCGGGTAGTGAACACCCATCGCAAAGTCGACATAGTTCATGGCAGAAAAGACGCCTGGTGTCTCCTTCGGAGCATTACCAAGAAATAGCGTTTGATAAGCCAAAAAGCGTCTGACAGTGTCATTCTTGAACCACTTTGATAAGTGCTTTTCCATAGAGAGAAGCACTGGCAAACCCCACCCATCACGCATCGTAGCAATAGTCATATAGTGAAAGAACGTATCAGCGTTACGTGCGATGAACGACCGCAAGCTTCGTTCGTAGTGACCTTTACTTGTGCGGATGTATGCATCAAGATTCTTGCTGCTTCCAGGGGCAAACTGGTCGAGTGTCGCTCCATCCCGGACCGTGTCTGAGTACATATCGACAGGGGAGTCTCGCCCTGGTAAGTAGACCCGGTATGAGGGCGAAAGTCGTTTGGTGGGAAGAACCTGGTTAATGTCTTTTCCACATAGATGAAAGAAGTGGGCGAAAACATCCGGCATTAGATACCAGGATGGACCCATGTCAAAACGGAATCCAGCTTCGTTCCAAACACGGGCTCGTCCACCTAGAGATTCGTTGCGCTCAACTAAGTGTACGGAAACGCCGCAACATGACAAAAGGGCTGCCGCCGCAAGACCTCCAAAGCCTCCACCAATAACTACGACCTTGGATGATTTGCTCAGCTTCACTAGAGATTCAGCGCCAATCGACGTCTTCCGAAGAGCATCAGTTTATGCGCGGTGGACGTACGTACCCGGCCTTTGAACACGTTGTATTCTTTCACTTCGATGCGGTCAAGAATTGCCTCATAAATGTCGGCAGCTAAAGCCACACCAAACTGACATCCTGGAGATAGGTAGCGAATGCCGGAGCGTCCTACTTTGTAAAGTTTTCGAGTATGTGCTACCAACTCACGCATTGCAGCCTGCCAATGCTCATCAGCGACTTGATTGACGATTGCATCGTGTGATGAACCAAACCGATGGAGCATCTCCGAGGGAATGTAAATACGCCCCCGCTGATCATAATCCGCCTGAACATCCCGCAGGAAATTCGTCATTTGGAATGCTTCGCCCAGTGCACGCGATGTTGGAACGGCATCAGGGTGTGTAGCCCCACAAATCAAGGCCATCATCTCCCCGACAACACTCGCGCTTCCGTGCATATAGGCACATAGGTCAGCATATGAGTGATATCGCTTGATCCGCGTGTCGCTGAGCATCGCAACGAAAAAATCATCTACCAGGCTACGAGGCATGTTGTACTTACGCATGACATAGCGCATCATCCGAAAAGCTGGATGACAGTCATTGCTGTCCGACTCGTATGCCAGTTGCCAGCTACGAATCCATTCCTCAAGGGCTGCCGCAGCCATATCATCGTTGAGATTTTGCTCGTCAACAATGTCATCCGGCAGGCGAACGAATGCATAAATTGCATACGTGGCGTCACGCACATCTTTTGGGAAAAATCGAATGCCAGCGCTAAAGCTCTTTGCATGCTTATGTGTAAGCATTTTGGCATAGCGTAAGTCGTCATCCCAGTTGCTATAGGATTGTTGTCCTTGTATCAAAGATAGAGATGGTGCCACATGTTGCTCCGTTGCTTGATACGAGGATTAACACGCATAGCAGTTTTCTGGTTCCACAAAGTTAACAAAAAACGCCTCCTTGGCGATGCCAAGGAGGCGTCTCGGATTATAACCGCTGACTGACTAACCCTTGCTTGGGCAGCTTCCACAACCGCCTGTTATCGTTCTGCCCTCTGTGTCATCCTCGACCGAGAACGACGAGCCGCATCCACAGGACTTGACCGCATTGGGGTTATCTACCTTGAAACCACCGCCCATGGCTGTGGTCACGTAATCGACAACCGCACCCTTGAGGTACTTGATGTCCATTGGCGCCAGCACGACTTCGACGCCACTGGTCGCGAAGACTTCGTCACCCTCATCGATGCTCTCATCCAGGGCCAAGCCATATTGGAGGCCACTGCATCCGCCACCTGCGACATAAACACGCAAGCGAACACCATCCGGATTACCCTGCTGCTCAAGGATATCCATAACTTCCTGTGCCGCACGCTCTGTCAATGAGATTGGGCAGGAGCTGTCCATTACTTCCGTCGATACTTCCAGCGCGATAGACATACAATCGTTCCCTTGAAAAACATTTGGAATACTGTCGAAAGCGACAGCCGTCTGGGTCATTATACCGAATCACCGACTCAGATGTTCCGTGGTTATACAAATAACCTGATGCGCTTATACCGAATTATGCTTTGTGTGTATATTCTGAATAAGCGCTATTCAGGTCATCTAACCATAACTCACAACTCGCATCGCTTGGCATTCGCCAGTCACCTCTGGGGGACAGACTACCACCACTGCCAACTTTGGGTCCATTTGGAATACATGTGCGCTTGAATTGACTCTGAAAGAATCGCTTGATAAACAACGTAAGCCATTGAGCAAGCTCATCAGGGGTGTACGCATTTCCCCATGTCTGAATGAGCAAGTAATAAATCTTGGCTGGTGCAAAGCCAAATCTTGTCAGGAAAAACAGAGTAAAGTCCTGAAGTGCATACGGACCCACTTTGTCCTCAGTTCGTTGCGTGGGCGCCGCATCCGACGCGCCACCAGGAACCAGCTCAGGTGATATCTCTGTGTCGACGATGTCCAGTAAAACCTGACGCAGCTCTGCAGTGTTTCGCTTGTCTTCTGCAAGCCAGCGAATTAAGTACTGGATAAGCGTCTTAGGGACACTGCAATTCACTGAATAGTGACTCATGTGATCACCAACACCGTAAGTGCACCATCCAAGAGCCAGCTCGGACAAGTCTCCTGTGCCGATAACGATTCCGCCGACGTGGTTTGCTATCCGAAAGAGGTGATTGGTTCGCTCCCCAGCCTGGACATTCTCAAATGTCACATCGTACAAAGGCTCTCCATTGACAAATGGATGTCCGATATCTTGCAACATCTGTACACAGCTCGGTCTGATATCAATCGTTGACGCGTCCATCCCTAAAAGCTGCATCAGTTTGGTCGCCTGCTCAAGCGTACGGCTCGATGTGGCAAAACCTGGCATTGTAACTGCGCTTATCTGATCCCGTCGCCAGCCAAGAGCATCCGCAGCACGGCAACACACCAATGCTGCATGCGTTGAGTCAAGGCCACCGGAAATGCCAATCACCATGCGTTTGACACCGGATGTCCGTAAGCGTTGGACAAGACCAGCAACTTGTATTTGATAGACCTCTTCGCAGCGTTGGTCACGTAAATGATGATCGGATGGGACGTATGGGTACGTTGGGATATTTCGCTTTAGCGGGACGCGTTGTGAGCTAATGCGCGACCCAACATGGACTAACCGACCGGTTACTGCGCCATCGAATGTATGGAACTTTAACCGGTCGTGTAGAAGGCGGTCAATATCAACATCAGCGACCGTCAGGACTGGCGAAACCTCAAGCCATGACTGATACTCGGCGAGTAAGGAGCCATTCTCGGAAATGATGCAGTGGCCATCCCATGCGACATCATTAGATGACTCACCTGCTCCTCCGGATGCGTAGGCATAGGCGCATATAAGGCGCGCGGAGTGACCGTTTACGAGCTGTCTCCGATAATCCGGCTTACCGGTCGTGACATTTGAAGCAGACAAGTTACAAATGATTGTCGCACCGGACATCGCAAGGTGGGTCGCAGGCGTGTCAGGGACCCAAGCGTCCTCACAAATCTCAACTCCAACGATTGCGGATGGATTATCGCCAATTTGGAATAGTAGCCCGCTACCAAATGGCACCTGATGCCCATTAATGACAACATCAATGACACCGTTACTATACGGAGTGAAGTATCGCGGTTCGTAATATTCGCGATAACCGGGTAGGTGCTGTTTCGGCACAATGCCAAGAATACGCCCGCTACAAATTGCGACAGCGCAGTTGTAAAGCTTTGCTCCGATACGAATAGGTGCGCCGAGAAATGTAAGGACGGATGTGTCCGCAGTGCTATCACAGATAACCTGCAACGCATCCAGGACGCCTAGCTGAAGCACCCGCTGTTGAAACAGTTCATCACATGTATAGCCGGAGAGTCCCAGCTCGGGTGTTACGAGAACCTGAACAAAGTCCTTTTCAGCAGTATGTATGGTCTCGATAATCGCATCCGCATTTGCCTTGGGATTTGCGATTGTTATGGCTGGACTGGAAACAGCTACTCTGACAAATCCGTGGCGAAACGGGCTGTCAAACGGTATGAGTGACATGATGTTCGATTGTATCGTTTTGGCCTATCTCAATCAGATGACTGAGACATGGCTGTTGAACTGTGGTGTCGTAATAGCATTGGCAGTCTTTTATGCAAATTGAGCAGAAAGAACAGCTACGTCTGGCACTCCAAGATTGCGGCTTCTCACGTGTTGGCTTTACGGATACGTTTCCGAGTCGTCACCAGCAATATTGGCGTGCATGGACAAATGCAGGATACGCAGGCGAAATGCTGTGGCTTTCCACGAGGAGAGACCTCAGAACCGGGTCGCTTGGTGTGCCCGAATTACTTGATGGTGCACAAACGGCTATCGTGGTCGCCGTTTCTTACAGCCATCCATCGGTGAATCCCGAACCAGGAACTGGCGTAATCGCCAAGTATGCACAGGGAATGGATTACCACAACGTTATTAAGCGGATGACTAAGCAGGGGATGTCGGAAATTGAGAGGATCTATCCGGGTTCGAAGTCGCGGGCCGCAACGGATTCAGCTCCAATACCCGAACGAGAGCTTGCGGTTCGAGCCGGCTTAGGTTGGCAGGGGAGGCATACCAATGTCATCGTGCCCGGACTTGGAAACTATGTATTCCTCTCGGTAATTCTGACTACCGCGGAAATTGAACCTGATAGAAGAGAAAAGCAACTGGAAGGGTGTGGGGCGTGCACGCGATGCATGCAAGAGTGCCCAACTGGGGCTCTTGTGGCACCTAACACACTCGATCCGCGGAGGTGCATTAGTTACTGGACGATTGAAGCCAAGGAAAGTATCCCGCTGGATATTCGACCGCTGATGGGAAACAGAATTTTTGGCTGTGATATCTGTATCGATGTTTGTCCTTGGAATTCAAAGGCATCGACTGACACGCTCACACAATTTGCCTGGAATTCGGCACTTGGAGCCTTGGACTTGGCTGACTTGTTTACTAATCTTGCATCGGATGAATGGTTCAAACAGACGTTTGCAGGCACGCCTGTCTTGCGGACTGGTCGTGCTGGACTACGAAGAAACGTTGCAGTGGCGATTGGAAACACGAACCTCACGGATTTTATTCCAATACTCGAAGCTGGGTTAGGAGATTCATCGGATGTCGTTCAAGAACACACTTCGTGGGCTCTCGAACGGTTGATGTCCAGGCAGGCTACCGTGCAGACTTCACAATCTCGATAATCCAAGCCACGTTTCCATGTAAAGCGGAGATAGTGCAGAATTCATCGTGTGTATGAATCTGCTCCATACCCGTCGCAAGTACTGCGGTAGGAATGCCGAAGCCATTGAGATGGTTTGCATCTGTTCCGCCGCCGGACTCTCTGAACTTGGGTTGAAAACCTGCTGCAGAGGCTGCCTGAGCGGCGATTGAGATGACAGGATAGTCGTTGGCGAGGTGGTAAGCCGGGTAGCTGTTTGTAGTCTTAATGCTAACCGTAGCTCCCATGATGGAAGCCTCTCGGGTGAATGCTGACTTAATGATCGAAAGTTGTTCCTCAAGCTTGCTCTGGTTTCGGGAACGGGCTTCAGCAATAACGGTCACCGAGTCCGGAACAACATTTCTGGCTTGTCCGCCACTTATGACCCCTACATTGTTAGTCGTTTCAAAGTCGATACGACCGACGGGGAACGACGCTATCGCTTTTGCTGCGGCGACAATCGCATTAATGCCAAGCTCAGGGGCTGCTCCAGCGTGCGCGGCTTTGCCATGCACTGTGATCTCGAGACACTCTGATGCAGGTGCTGACGTTACAATCGTTCCGAGTGGTGGACCGCCATCCAGAACGAAACCGAAGTCACTTGATAGCATCGACTTGTCGATGTTTGCAGCGCCAACCAGTCCAATTTCTTCACATGTGGTCAACACGACTTGCAGCTGACCATGAGGAATAGATGCAGCGACTAGTTGCTCCATTGCACATATGATGGGTGCTGCTCCGCACTTATCATCTGCTCCTAAAATAGTGTCACTGGATGATGAAACGATATCGCCAACGACTTCAACTGTAAGGCCTGGCGTCGCTTCCACGGTATCTAGGTGGGCTGCAAAGAGAAGGCTGGGCAAAGATGCATCGGATGCCGGTAGTGTTGCGATTAGATTGCCGACACCGGAACCCGTGACCATGTGCGAATTGTCCCACTGAACATCAAACCCGATACTTATTAGGCGTTCAGCACAGTACATGCTGACATCATGTTCAGAGCGTGATGGTGAGTTGAAACGCAGCAGATCGAGTAGTGTTTCAAGGACATCTTTGTTTGGCATCGTAATCTCGTCTTGTAAATAAAAGAACCGCAACCAAGGTTGCGGTTCAAATCTATCAGAATCTTTACTGTGGTTGCGCTGCAGAGCCGGATGGCGACTGTACAGGGGTATCAGACTTTTGACCTGGTGTGGCTGCGGATGAAGCGCCTGTCGTTGTCGCAGATGCAGGTGCTGGCGTTGGAGCAGGGGCGGGCTCTTCTGCCTTTTGGCATCCTGCCAGTGCGATGGACGCCAATACTGCAGTCAAGAGTAAATACTTCATGTGGGTACCTCACAAATAGAAAGCCGCCCAGCATATGCTGGACGGCTTGAATTATACCTGACTAGGTCAACTTATGGCTGGAAGTCTGGGCGGAACAACCATGGGTGACAACCGTTGGTCCACAGGAAGCCTGGGATACCATTCTGGTTGTAACCGGTGTATGGGTCAACTGCCCAGTTGGTGTTTGCAGGGGATGTCTGCATACCAAGGGTGCGGTACTTTGCATGGCCATCGGCGAAGACAAAGTTCATACCCTTGTTGTGGATCCAGATGGAACCATCGATACCGAATGCGGATCCGGTTGAGCCGTTGGTACCGTTACATGCTGTGTTGTACACACATGGCTGGGTACCATCGCTACAAATCAACAGTGGGTTCTGGAGGTTGCCGCCGAGTGCAGCCCTCTTACCACGACCTTCCCAGATCAACGGGAGGTCAGCTGGTGCATTGATACCAGCCTGTGGGTATGCCTGAAGAAGACCGTTGATTGTGTAGGAGGTCTTCTCTGGCTTTGCAAGCATGTTGGAGTAGGTGAAGCGTGCAAGGCCAACGCGGAATTCAGGGGCTGAAGGACATGCAAGGATGCCGTAGTTCTTCACGTATGGCTGAATGGTGTTTGCCCACTGGAAGTTGGATCCGATAACTGCAGGGTGCGTCTGCTGTGACGACCATGTTGGTGGAACCAGGTGCCAGAAGTTGGTGAGCCACTGTCCATTGATGTTCGATGTGGTCAACGGCATCAACTCATCGTAGTCCTGCGAATACATGAGCGTTGCGAGTCCAAGCTGCTTCTGGTTGGAAAGACAAGATGCCGAACGGGCCTTCTCACGAGCCTGGGCAAACACTGGGAAGAGGATAGCTGCCAAAATCGCAATGATTGCGATAACGACGAGGAGTTCGATAAGGGTAAACGCCTGTCGGTTGTTTCGGATATTCATATTCGACCTCAATTAAGATTAGTCCCACACCACTTTGCGCCTGCTCGGCGAAAAGTTCTGATGGTGCACCTCCGCCGGTTGCCCGAAGGATTGAGGGTTTATACCCGATGAAATTACTTTTTGCTAGAAAATGTATAGGTAGAATTACGGTTATATCCACAGCAAACTTTACAGAGTGCAGGATACAGGGAACTTATATGTGATTATGTAATGCAAATGATTTACAACAGTTGCTTTGACAACAAGACTACCCAGACCTATAATCGGAAAGTTTACAGGTAGACGCCGCTGGCAGTTTGTGCTCCAGTGGTTGTACGTCTGTCCGCTGCGCTGGCGAATTTCGCGTGGTGCAAGCCACCGCATCCACGTGGTAGCGGTTTCGAAGAAGAAAGGACGCTTTGCAAGCCGCATCTAGTTACCAGGTGACGTTGCAGAGTGGAGGGCCGACAAATGGCGGCAGCTATTGAGATTACTAATCTGACGAAGCAGTATCCCGTTCCTCTGAAGCGGGAAGTTGTCAATGCAGTTGATAATCTGACATTGACAGTTGGAGAGGGTGAGATTTTTGGTTTTCTGGGTGCGAATGGCGCCGGGAAAACGACGACGATCAAGATCCTTCTTGGTCTGATTTATGCGACCAGTGGTGATGCTAACGTACTGGGTGCGCCTGCTGGAGACATCGCTGTCAAGCACAAAATCGCGTACCTACCGGAAAGTCCATACTTTTACGAGCACATGACTGCACGGGAGATCGTCACGTTCTACGCTCAGCTTTTCGGGATGCACCGAGAGGATGCCAAGAAAAAAGCTGATGAACTTGTAGACTTCGTGGGTCTCGGTGGTAAGTCCGACGTAAACAAACCAGTTTCCGAGTTTTCGAAGGGAATGCGACAGCGTGTAGGCATTGCTCAATCGCTTATCAATGACCCGACGTTGTTGTTTTACGATGAGCCAACTTCTGGCTTGGATGCCATTGCACGTCGTGATATCCGCGACTTGATGTTGGAACTTAAGCGGCAAGGCAAGACAATGTTCCTCTCTAGCCATCAGCTTGAAGACGTTGAGCTCGTATGTCACCGCGCATCCATCATCCATAAAGGCAAGCTTCAAGTTCTTGGAACAATGGATGAGCTTCTGGGTGGTGAACGTGTCGAGGTCAAACTCGAAAATGCTCCAGCAGAGCTTGCAGCTAAGCTGAGTGCTGATGGTGCAATCCGGACGGGAGATGTACTGACTGCATCAGTGTTGCGTGACGATGTCAGTGGTGTCATTGATGCCGCCCGCGTTGGCAACGCAAGCGTAGTGAGTGTTGTTCCGATGAAGAGGCGACTTGAAGACATCTTCGTTGAAATCGTAGGTGGCAGGCTTGACAAGGTAAGCGGCTCGTTGATCTCGACGGGAGACCGACCACTGATTAACAACGACGCAGCATCTGCCAATCCATACAAGGAGATTGCAAAGTAATGAATACAGCGATGGTGATTGCGCGCAATACCATTAGTGAAGCGCTTCGCAAAAAGATTCTAAACGCATTCCTGATGGTTGGCGTTGTTCTGATTGCGTTTACATTTATCTTTCAGCAGTTTGCCCCACGACAAGAGCTAACGCTTGTCAAAGGTATGGGTCTCGGTATCATCAGCCTTGCCGGATTGTTCATCACGGTTATCTTGTGTATCAACCTCGTGCCGACCGAAGTTGAGCGAAGAACGATCTACACGATTCTGGCCAAGCCAGTGCGTCGGTACGAGTTTTTGCTTGGGAAGTTCTTTGGTGCGATTGGAACGCTGGGTATCAACATTGGCTTGATGGGGCTGGCTTTTGTGATCGCAGTCGCAGTAAAGCAGATTGGCGCTGAAAATGCTGTGAGCCCGCTGATTCTGTTCAAAGGAATCCTGATGATTGCGATGCAGATGCTTTTGCTCGCAGCGCTTGCGATGTTCTTTTCGACATTCGTGACGCCATTGGTCAACTTCTTCCTTACGATGGTTTTGTTTGTGATTGGAAACCTGTCCAGCTACACACTTGACCTTGCGAAAAACAGCCAGGTTGTCATCGTAAAGTATGTACTACTCGGTGTTCACTACGTCGTTCCAAACTTTGGAAACTTCCAGTACACCAACCCATTGCTGCAACCGGATGTCGTGGTAAAGAACGAAACTCTGTTCCTGACACAGAACTGCGCATATGCAGTTGCCTACGCGACTGCACTGATGGTTTTGGCAATCCTCGTCTTTGATCGACGGGAGGTCTGACATGCTTCGCGAAGCTTTCGCCAAAAATCCCAAGCTTGCTGGCACACTCGTTCCGCTGACTGCGGCCATTATTGCTATGCAGGCGATCAACGACAGGGATGACATGCGGCGGCAACCGGCCATTGAGCCAAAGAGTGTAAAGAACGCAGCTACAGCGTCGTTTGGAGGGGCAGGGTTGCCTTTCGAATACTCTCTGGCAGCACTTTCCGGTTTCCGACAGGTTATCGCTGGACTCCTCTGGGTTCGTTCGGATGCTTTCTTCCACAGCGGTAACTACGATGCCATCCTTCCGATGATTCGCCTAATTACTTGGTTGGATCCGAACTGGCTTGATGTCTACGCAACGGGTGCCTGGCACCTGATGTACAACTTTACGGACACCGATCAGCGCTCTGACCGCAGGTACTTGCCTGTTGGTCTGGCACTGCTTGATGAAGGTATCGCTAATAACCCTAAAGTCTTTGATGTATACAAAGAAAAGGGTTGGAATATGTTTGACAAGGTCCGTGACTACAACGGAGCAGTCAAGGCGTATCAGGGAGCACTGGCTAACGACCCGGATGCCGAAGTCAACCAGGTTGTCCACCCTCTTGCGCACTCGTATGAGCGCGCTGGTATGGTGGACGAAGCGATTGCTACTTGGGATGACGCTATCAAGCGTCATCAAGAGTGGATGAAACGGCCGGGAATCACTGACGAAGTTAAGATGCGCAATGAAATGGGCACCCGGAATGCGACCAAGAACCGGTCGATAATGCAGATCCGTAAGGCCTTGCGTCCGGGAAACATCGCTGCACTTGGGCAAGTAAACACAGACTTTCATGTGACAGTCACCCGGACAAAGGCCAAGGTTATCAAGGTCGAGGGTAGCTGGAACCTGATTGGCTCCATCAAGGACACCTTTGATGCCGGTGTGTTTGAAGCCGATGGCAATACAGTCAAAACCTTGGGAAAGGGCATCACTCTCGACGGACCTGTGAACGGTTGTCGTGTGGATGTTCGCTTGCAGGATGATGGCTACAAGATGCCTGAGTTCGGATCATTCAGCTTTGAAGTTGACCCAACAATCACCCTGATGCAGGACATCGTTACAACAAGCGGTGGTCGTCAAGTCGATGCTGGTGGTGCATATATTGCAACACCCCGCGCTGGAAATGCCGAGGCTGTTGCGGAATCTGCAAAGATTTACAATCTGGCGCCAAAAGATCAGGCTATCGTAAAGGGAGTTCCGGTTGCGCAAGCTATTGCTGGCGGCGTACCCATTTCCGCACGTGGACAGTGGCAGCTGGTGACCATTGCATACCCAAAGGCATTCAATGCGTACCCACGCTACTACACGCAGGCAGAAATCCCGGCGATGTTTGCGAAGCTTCGTGGCGATGCCAAGACTATTGCAGACAAGCTTACGAAGCGAAATGTACACATCGCGCGGCAAGGACTCTATGCCCCAGGCACGTTCCGCCGAGAAATCGACATGAGCAAAGACCCGAAGATGTATGGATTCAAAGGCGACAAGTTCGAGTTGATTCTGAGTGTCAATCCAAGGACTGCACCTGACTTTGTTCAGGATCGTATTGGATGGAACGGTGAAGGCTGGAACGACAAGAACTTCCTTGACGACAAGACTATCCCAGGAGTTCGTATGATTCGCGTGCGGATTCCACTGTCAAAGGATGACATTGTCGGCAGTGGAGAGAAAGTCCTTTACAAAGGCTAAATCTGTATCGTAATGGACACTAACCCCTGATGAGGTTGCTCATCAGGGGTTAGTTTTTTTAGACGAACTATGCAACGGGTAAACCGCCTGCCTATCAGGAAACGGAGCCAGCTTATTGAGTGAACTTAATGGACAGGGGAGCCTGCCCAATTTTGCCCAGTGAAATCACATCTCCGACGGATACCATTTCATCGCGTGTGAGAGAAGGTAAGCAGTTCCCACCGGGAATATTCAATTTGGCGGTTCTTCCATTGCTACCACGGATCTCACCGCTGGATAACCAAGATCCTGCTGGCGTCTCGCGTTTTGACTCAACATCAACTTCCCACGTAAAACACCCTCCGCGGCTGGCAGGAGTATTCAGCTTTGTTGACTTACTTACGGTAAAACTGGCATCGCTGCACAATGGTTCAGACCAATTTCGGTCTCCGATAAACGACCACTTGTAATGTGTTTTGTCACTCGTCTCTTTTACACGCGTGAACAATACGCGTAGCTTTCCATCCGATGGCATCGCACCCCTGGCCTCACTCGGTCCCTTTCGTGCGGTACAGCCGAGCGTCAGTCCTGCGATTACGGGAAGCACCACCATTACTACTCGAGAATTCATACAGTGATTGTATCTGTTCATACCTTGCTTGCCGAAATACTTTAGGGTAGACTATTCCCCGTGGCCCGTTGGTCGAGCGGTTAAGGCGCCTCCCTTTCACGGAGGAAACCAGGGGTTCGATTCCCCTACGGGCTAGATTGAGAGCATCTCCTAGAGATGCTCTTTTTACGTTTAAGAGTTCGTGAAGCGAACAGTCAATACTGATCCTGTTTCGGACACACCCTGAGCGTATAAGTGGATATTCGCGATGTATTCTATTCATTCCCAAAATGCTGCATGACGTACCTCTACCGTTCCCTTACAATGGCGTATGCATACTCTCGTGGATACTGTAAAAGTTGTCAAAGCATTTGTTATTGCCGAATCTGGTAGAGGCGGCAGGACGGCATTTGATCGGGACCGCGTCACCGCAGCCATTGCTGCCGGCAAGCTTACTGTCGAAAATGGTAAACAAGTTGCAGATGGCGGACCCGCTTGGCGTGAGGTTTCCGTTCCTTCCCATGGCGTATATGCTGAGCGGGAACTTCGAGGTGGGTATGTAGCCCTCATTGTTTTATCTCACGCTGATCAAACGGTTGTTGTACGGGCATCCGGGCATGGTGTTTTTTATGCACCCGGAGTTGTGCACGGCGGCGATCCGTATGGCACGGATGCATTTCATTTTCCAGTGCGCCTCACGCAGGGAGAGAATCAGTTACTCTTTTCCGTTGGACGGGGACGGCTTGCTGTAAGGTTTGAATCCGCCAGCAACACAGCATTTATCAGCGGTAACGACCTCACCATTGGAGATGTTGTGCCAGGGTCTTCCGATAGTATTCACGCCGGTGTTCAAGTCGTAAATCCTGGGGAAGCAGGATATTTCATGCTGATGGCAACGATTGAACCAAGGAGCACTGCAAGTCACATTGTGTACCTGCCATCAATGGCCTCCACAAAGATACCTGTGACACTGCCACCCTGCGGGAAAGTTAGTGGAGATACTGTTCCTGTTACGTGTGACCTTGGTACCTGCCATCAATGGCCTCCACCAAGATACCTGTGACACTGCCACCCTGCGAGAAATTTAGTGGAGATACTGTTCCTGTTACGTTTGACCTTGTTGATTGTGGCAGAAAACGTCCAGCTCCAAAGAAGCGAATGATGCATGAAGGCTCATCTAGGGTCATCAGTACCATCAAGGTTTCGACACGCGTTCGTCGACCGCAGGATACACGAAAGAACACATTCATCTCTCAAATCGATGGTAGTGCCCAGTATTATGGTGTGCGTCCGGCACAGAGCCGTCAACAAGTTCCGAATCTTGTTTTGACACTTCATGGAGCATCAGTCGAGGGGATGGGGCAGGCCGAGGCGTACGGCAACCATCCAGACATAAACTGGATTGCGGCGACTAATCGTCGCCCATATGGCTTTGATTGGGAGGACTGGGGTCGCAAGGATGCGATGGAAGTCCTTGCCGATGCAAGTGCCCGGTTCCCAATGCATCCATCAAAGGTCCATCTGGCGGGACACTCCATGGGCGGCCACGGTACATGGGTGAATGGCTCGTTGTACCCGTCGATGTTTGCATCGATTGCACCCAGCGCAGGGTGGGTTTCATTTGCATCTTACGGTGGAGGAGCTCGCAATCCCCAGCAACCTGACCTTATAGACTCGATATTCATGCGTGCTAACAACGAATATGACACGTTAAAGCGTGCAGGCAACTTAGATTATCCAAGTGTCTACATCCTTCACGGCGATGCCGATGACAATGTCCCGGTCACGGAAGCCCGCACGATGAAATCTGTTCTCGAGAATCGACGGCACCCACGATTTGGCTACCACGAACAGCCCGGTGCGGGACATTGGTGGGATGGACCGCAAGGGGCGGGTGCCGATTGTCTTGATTGGCCAGGAATTACATCTGCAATCAAATCATCAACTGTCGGCAATCCTGACACATTTACGTTCACGACTCCGCACCCTGGAGTTTCATCAAAGGCATTTTGGATTCAAATCGTCCAGCAACGACTTTGGGGAGAGATGTCAAAGGTAGTGGCTAGTTGGAACGCTTCAGCCGATGAGATTTGGATCACCGCCGAGAATATAGAACGCCTTGTCATTTGCGACCGTCCCGATAGGAAACGTCCATCGCGGGTCAAGATTAATGGTCATACGGCCAGCGTTCCACAATCTGGTGAGGTGCATCTGGTCAGTGCTGGCTCCAGCTGGCGCGTGTCTTCTTCCGTTCAACAAGGGGACAAGAATCCTGAGCGCAGTGGTCCATTCAAGAATGCCATCGGTAATCGTTTTGCGATCGTACTTCCTACTGGAGGCAGCAGTGTCGAAAATGATGCTGCGCTCCAAATCGCCCGCTATCATCTCGAAACATGGATGGTCCGCGGTAATGGACACATTGATGTCTTTTTAGACACTGATTTATTGGACGAGAACCGAACGTATGTTCTGTACGGCAACAAAGATATCAACAAGGCTTGGAAACGTTTTGTGAATCAACGCAATGTTGATGTAAGTCGCAATGCAGCTGCTATTGGTGGGCGATCCGTTGCGGGCGATGACGTGTTTTTGCTTGCTTGCCAGCCGCACCCAACGTCCGAAAGCAGTCACATCGTGGTCGTTGGATTCACGGGCGTGAGCGCAGCGCGTGCAGTTCTTCGGGTTCCATTTTTCGTCAGCGGTGTCGCTATGCCTGACTGGATGGTGGCAAAGTCAGATGTCTTCCAAGTGGGTAGAGCCGGCGTTGTTGGAGCAGGGTACTTTGACTCATCGTGGAAGCCAGCCAAGGAGCAATCTGCATGGCGTTGATCAACTTGGCAATCGCTGCACTGGTTGTATCGAATCTGGCTCAACAAAACATCTCAGCATCTGAGCTCGCAGCAAGCAAAGCACCCGGAAGTGTCATTCGCAAAACAGTGAATCCTCAGTGGATTGGAACGGGCGATCGGTTCTGGTATCAGAGAGAACGCGCACCAAATGCGTTTGAGTTTGTCCTCGTCGACGCGAAGGCAGGTACCAAAGATATTTTCCCAACTAAGGAAGCATTAGAGCGCCAGATAGGTGCCGTTTCGTCTACATCGAAACTTCAATTGCAGGAACGAGCTCCACGGCAACAAAGGGGAATCGAAACCCGGGAGGTCTGGCTTACGTTTCGTAATCAGACAGGACAAGCGGTAGAAGTGGTATGGATTGATGCAGGTAAGGCACAGTCGTACGGTGCTGTCGACGCAAAAGGTAGTCGACGTATCAGAACGTTTACCGGACATCTTTGGCAGGTAAAGCGTAGCGATGCATCCAGCGCTGGCTATGTGCGAGCGGGAAATGGCGATGCTGAAGTAGTTGTTTCTGCTGCTGATCCGGCACCTAGTGAGGTCAAAGGGGCAAATAGGCGGTTAGTTCTCCGTAATCATAACTTGGCGATGATAGGTGATGGCGGGGCAACGAAACTGGTGACCACATCAGGTACACAAACAGACAGTTTCAGTGGTAATCGATTTTGGTTGTCACCAGATGGACGATACGCAATTGCATTTCGTGAAACAAAGCCCAAACCTCATCCAATAACGTTACGCAATACACGTCCAAAAGACAGCGTTGAGCCGACGTATGAAACCATTGACTACCCAAAGCCAGGGGATGCGATTGCAAAGCCTACGGTAGTTCTCATCAATTTGGAGACTGCAACAGAAACGCCATTGGCATCTGAATTGTTACCAAACCCTTGGAGTCTTACACAGCTTGGAAGTGACCCTTGGGCAGATGGAGTGACTTGGGGCAAAGACTCAAAGCATGCCTGGTTTGTGTACAACCAACGCGGACATCAACTCCTGCGTCTTTGCCGGATTGACATTGAGACAAAAAGTATCACCTCGGTGATTAATGAGACATCAAAGACGTTTATCGACTATCAGGCGAAATATGGAGCGTGGTTAAGTGACGATGAATCCACGCTTTATTGGATGTCAGAGCGCTCTGGTTACAATCATCTCTATGCTGTTGACCCGAACAAGTCGGCCGAACAGGTCGTGAAACAGGTTACAGCTGGGAATTGGAATGTTAAGTCTGTTACGGCTTACCATCGTGATAAGAACCTAATGGATGTGTCTTTGGTTGGGCACTACAAAGATGAGGATCCGTATTATGTTCATCACGGTGTACTTGATCTTTCATCAAACAAGCTGACGATTGTCACATCCGGTGATGGAACACATCGCATCCAAATGTCGCTCAATCGAAAGTATCTTATTGACACGTGGTCAAGGGTCGATAAAGCACCCGTATCGGAGCTTCGGGATGCATCCTCTGGAAAGCTCATTCTTTCACTCGAAACTGCTGACACGTCGCGCAGAGATGCGTTGGGAATACCAGCGATAGAGCGATTTGTAGCCCCCGGACGTGATGGAACAACGCTTATTTACGGAAACGTTATTCGCCCATTAGGTTGGTCAAGGGATAAAAAGTACCCAGTTATAGAGCAAGTGTACGCAGGGCCTCAGGATCACTACGTTGCGAAAGCATGGACAGACCATATGGGGTACATGCAGCGCCTTGCAGACAAAGGGTTCATCGTTGTGCAGATCGACGGGATGGGGACAAACTGGCGCGGAAAAGCCTTTCATGATGTCTGCTACAAGAATTTGAAAGATGGTGGATTTCCAGACCGCATCGCATGGATCAAGGCATTGGGAGCTAAGGATTCCAGTGTTGATTTATCGAGGGTCGGTATTTATGGAGGTTCAGCAGGCGGCCAAAATGCTATGGCTGCATTGATTTGGCATGGTGATTTTTACAAAGCGGCTGTTGCTGACTGTGGCTGCCACGATAACCGTATGGACAAAACATGGTGGAATGAACTCTGGATGGGCTATCCAGTGGATGATTCGTATCGATTGTCAAGTAATGTCGAGTTTGCTCACAGAATAACGGGAGACCTGATGCTCGTTGTTGGTGAGGTCGACCACAATGTTGATCCAGCTTCGACGATGCAAGTCGTAGATGCCCTGATTAAGGCGGACAAGGACTTTGACTTGCTCGTTATTCCTGGAAGTGACCATGGAGCGGCCGAATCACCTTACGGTCGTAGACGACGTACAGACTTCTTTGTAAACAGACTCATTGGAAAGTCGGCAAAATAGTGATCACACTTACGTACATTGATTCCCACACTGGTGGAGAACCTACTCGCCTGGTTACGTCCGGATTACCGGATTTTGGTGCAGGTACGGTTGCCGACCAGGCGAGTGTGTTTGCTCGGGACTTTGATCACTATCGGAGAGCGATTGTGAATGAGCCGCGAGGAAATGATGTGTTGGTCGGCGCAGCGTTGGTACCCGCATCAGTTTCCGAGGCTGATATTGGTGTGATCTTTTTCAACAACGTTGGGCTTTTGGGAATGTGTGGTCACGGGACGATTGGTGTTATCGCGTCTCTTCCCGACTTGCCTTCAACAGTGCGTATTGAGACGCCGGTTGGCCTCGTAGTAGCCAACAGAAATGAAGACAACAGTGTTTCCATCACAAATGTGCGCTCGTATGTGGTGGCAGAAACAATTTCAGTGGATGTTCCCGACTTCGGAGTTGTTGAAGGAGCTGTAGCGTATGGTGGTAACACGTTTTTACTCGTAACGAATCATCCATGGAGTAATAGAATTTCAATATCCGAAGTACGGGCTATGACGCATTACTGTGAAGCAGTGTTGTCATCTGCGCGTGCCGTGGATCCGACCATCGATCATGTTGAGCTGTTTGCACCATCGCAATGTACAGAAAACGACTCTAGAAACTTTGTCCTGTGCCCGGGGGGACAGTATGACCGCTCGCCATGTGGTACCGGAACTAGTGCCAAACTCGCTTGGCTGTATGCAAACGCAAAGTTGAAAGCCGGTGAACCTTATCGACAGGAGTCAGTGACTGGGTCTGTGTTTACCGGCAAGGTTGAAGAGCATCCAGATGGTGGTGTCGTACCGACGATTACCGGTACAGCATTTGTCACTGCCCGGGGTGAGCTCGTTATCGATCCTGCCGATGCATTGGGATGGGGTATCACCAGTGGGGTATGACGTCGTTATCATTGGAGCCGGAATTGTAGGACTCTCATCAGCCTATTTCCTGACGCGAGCAGGAATGAGGGTTGCAATTGTAGATGACGGACAACCCACGAGTGCACGTTGCAGCAGTGGGAATGCAGGGATGATTGTTCCAAGTCACTTTGTTCCGCTCGCGGCACCGGGAATGGTCGAATATGGCCTAAGAATGCTGCCGGATAAGCAGAGTCCCTTCGGTGTGAAAATTCGGGCAGATCACAGACTCGTGGACTGGGGCCTAAAGTTTATGCGAAGTTGCACGGCAGCCCACGTAGACAGCTGCGTTGGTATCTTGCGTGATCTCAATCTTCGCTCGCGGGACCTGTATGTTGAACTCGATGAAGCTCTGGATGGCGGGTTTGACTTAACCTTACGTGGGTTGACAATGTTCTGTAACACAGAAATCGCGCTGCATCACGAATATGCATTTGCAGATCGGGCTGTCTCATTAGGTGTGCCTGCGACCAAGCTTGATAAACAGCAGGTTCAGGACTTGGATCCTGCGCTGACACTGGATGTCAAAGGCGGTGTCTATTTTCCGAAGGATGCTCACCTTTCGCCAGACAAATTGTTACATCGCCTCAACGAGTACTTACTGGCTAATGGGGCGGAGTTTTTATGGATGTCGCACGTTGACAGTATTGTGCCATCCGCAGGCGGAGTCGATCTGAAAATTGGTTCAACCGTATTGAGCGCTGGTCATGTAGTGGTTGCTGGAGGTACATGGAGCCCAAAGCTAACAGAGTCACTCGGCGTGAGAATGCCGATGCAAGGTGGTAAGGGGTATAGTTTTATATTGGATAATCCAGTTCAGCTTCCTGAAATCTGCTCGATTCTAGTGGAGGCACGTGTTGCAGTCACGCCAATGGGAGGGCGTCTTCGCATTGGCGGGACAATGGAAATTGCCGGTGATGACCTCTCGGTTAACCAGAATAGGGTGAACGGCATAACGAAATCCGTACAAGAGTTCTTTCCAGCCTTTCGTGGTTGCCTGGACAAGGTTACTCCTATCTGGAGCGGACTACGTCCATGTTCTCCGGATGGTCTCCCATATATTGGTCAGTTAGGAACGGACAAGGTCGTCGTTGCAACAGGACATTCGATGATGGGACTCTCCCTTGGACCCGTTACCGGCGAGCTTGTGGCGGACATCGTTACCGGTCAACAGACACGGTTTGACATCGAACAGCTAAAGCCAGACCGGTGGGGGTGATGATTTTCAATCATGCTCCCTTGGTTGGGGGGTGCCGGGAAGAAGAAAACACTCAGTCCATGTTATGGGCTGAGTGTTTGTTTCATTAGTCTGTGTCTGAAATCAGTGGAAAAAGCTGAGGTCATCCATTATGCAGGATGTTCATCACATCCCCATCCTGAACAACATAATCCTTACCCTCCGTTCGAACCCAGCCCCGTTCCCGGGCATTGGGGATTGAACCTGCTTCCACAAGCTTGTCCCAGCCGATGACTTCGGCTCGGATAAATCCTCGTTCGAGATCAGTATGGATGACGCCTGCAGCCGCAGGAGCTTTATCTCCCGCAGTAATCGTCCATGCACGCGTCTCCTTTTCTCCGGCGGTGATAAAGGTGCGCAGACCAAGGACCTGATAACCGATACGAATAAGGCGATTAAGACCTGGCTCGTTCAGTCCAAGGCTATCAAGATATTCGGCAGCTTCATCGGAATCCAACTCAGATAACTCCGCCTCAATTTTGGCACAGATAACACAAATGTCTGCCTGTTCCGTTTTTGCGTATTCTCGTAGGGCTGCAACGTGCGGATTACCGTCACCATTTGGCAAGTCTTCTTCTGCTACATTTGCAACATAAATGACTGGCTTGGCAGTAAGCAGGCGCAGTTCTTTCTGGGCACGAGCAAGAACAACAGGGTCATGCCACGTGAATGTTCTTGCAGGTAGTCCCTCATTGAGATGAGGTAAGAGGCCCTCAACAATTTCAAGAAGCTCTTTGTCTTCCTTTATCGTCTTGGCATTCTTACGTATCCTATCAATGCGCTTTTCCAGCGTTTGAAGGTCCGAAAGTGCAAGCTCAGTGTTGATTGCAAGGAGGTCATCCATGGCATCAACGCGGCCCTCAACGTGAACAATGTTGTCATCGACAAAACAACGGACAACATGTGCTACTGCGGAGACTTCCCGGATGTTGCCAAGGAATTGATTTCCCAACCCCTCACCTTTATGTGCTCCGCGGACCAGCCCGGCAATATCAACAAACTCGACACTCGTCGGAATAATCTGCGGGACTCTGTCCCCTTTGGTGTACAGCTTCTGTAGTGGTTCCAATCTCGCGTCCGGGACGGCTACTACACCAACATTTTTATCAATAGTTGCAAAGGGATAGTTGGCAGCCAACGCACCAGCCTTCGTAATTGCATTGAAGAGTGTCGACTTACCCACATTGGGAAGTCCTACGATACCGATGCCTAATGCCAAGTTTCTATCCTCCGGAGACTTTATTCTATCAAGTTGCTCCGGAGGATTGGTCTGTTACCCTAGGTTTTGTGCCTTACAGAAAGTAATGCATGCTTTGACCTAAGCGATTTGATGAACACGGATGCTACATTTAGTTATGCCGAAGAACCATAACGGAGCAGGGCGCATCAATGGCAAGCGCCAAGCTCGTCGAGCCCAGCGTTAATCGCTCCAGCATCGAATGTCCCTTTGCACAGACAATAATCACATCTGCGTCTGTTTCTTCCGCCACCTGACGAAGAGCATCCGGCGCAGAACCAACGATTACTGACCCATGTGTGGAGGGGGATATCTGGCTCAGACGGTTGGCTACAGACACAGTACGGTCAGATATCGCATCGCGAACTGCATCTGCTGCACTGACACCTGCGACACCGGTATCTGCTGCACGGGACCGCAGTAAGGTGTCATCAAATGCTGTGACAACTTCAATGCTCTCAATACCTCGGGGACTCCATCCGATAAGCTGATCAATACACTTCGTGGCATACAGTGAATGATCCGTTCCGACCACAACCTTCAGCTTTCCGGTCCGTTTGAGTGGGCGGGCTATCAGGACGCTTTGTTGCGCATTGTTGGTTACACTTCGAGCCACCGATCCCGTGAGCAACGATTCAAAATTTGAGCTGGATGATGCGCTAACGGATATCAAGTTTGAAGCATGAGATTCTGCAAACTGCAGCAATTCATATGCTGGAGAGCCATCCAGTACATGAACTCCGACCTGATTTACGGTGTCACCAGCCTCAAGAATTCGATTCGATAGCGCCTCCATGTAACTCAGGGCTTGTGCAGCTTCATTCTCACTGTTCCATAGGACAGCTTCTGCGGCAGTAACAACTTCTGTTGGAAATCCCGCAACGATTAGTGGGGCAATCACATGAATTAAGTCTAGTTTCAAGCCTGGAAAGCCGAACGCTGTTAGAACATTGAGAGCTTCCGGGGACTTAGTACCAGATGTTTCAGCGATGCCGACGACTACGTTCATCTGTTTGCTCCTATGCACAATTGGAATACTTACTTCCGCACAGCATGGACATAGAATCATCTCACGTCCATTACGTTTCTGTACCCACCATCCATTAGGGATAGCACATCGGTCAGATTTTGAACGACCTTCTGTACCACATTGGTGGCAGGTAGCCATCGCAGTAAGCCAATTTTGCACACTGGAGTATGTGTCTGTAAAGACTACGTTTACATCTGCCAGATGATGTATTTGGCTATTCGACCAGTCCATTTCTGACGGCCCAAACGGCTGCCTGTGCACGGTCTGAAACTCCGAGCTTACGCAAAATGTGCTCTACGTGAGACTTCACGGTTCCATCGCTAATGAAGAGCAGTGCTGCGATCTCTTTGTTTGACAGACCAGTCGTCACAAGACGAAGGACTTCTTCTTCTCGTACGGTCAATGGCTCAGGAATGTCCATCCGCGAACCGGTGAGCGGTCCGGTTGATCGCAATGCTCTTAGAAAATCATCGCGATTCAGCGTAGATTCGCCGGAAAGAACCGCCCGCATGGTTGCGAGTAAGTCATCGCGTTCCACACCCTTGAGTAAGTAACCAGCCGCGCCACCAGATAGTGCTCTCGCCACAAATGTGGGATTCTCATATGTTGTGAGGAGTATTACAGGAAGCTTTGGGTAACGTGTCTTGACTTGCGTCAATGCCACCAGTCCATCCGTTTTTGGCATCCGGATGTCCATTAGGAGAAGATCTGCCTCATGTTCCTGAAGAAGTGGAATAGCATCCTGACCATCCACACCCTCTGCAACGATTTCAAATTCAGTCCCTGACAAAAGGCTACGGAGGCCACCCCGCCAAATAGCATGGTCATCGATGATTATTACGCGCACTGAGTTCACGATTGATCAATCTCCTTATTTAACTTTGTCGATAGCGACTGCTTTAGGCTGATGCGTTGATAGGTGTAGGAATTGAGTCGGGGAAGAGGCGAATACGGATTGTCGTTCCGGCTCCACATTCGGATTCAAGCATGAACGATCCTCCAAAGAGCTGAGTGCGTTCACGCATACTCTGTAATCCGATATGCTCAAAGGACTGATTGACAGCATTCACATCAAACCCGGACCCATTGTCCATGACAGTGAGGTTAACGGACGTCCGACCACCCACATAGACCTGTTCTACTGAAACATCGACAGTGGTCGCGCAAGCGTGCTTTCTTACATTGTTTAGTGCTTCCTGAATTAGCCGATAAAGCGAGACCGCGAGCATCGGATGCAAGTCGTCATCCTGTACATTCGTAGAAAAATTGGTCGAAACCCATCCGGCTCGGGCTTGCTCTTCATCCACAAGTTGTCCGATAGCGGCCACAAATCCAAGATCCTCCAGCTCCAATACGCGCATTCGTTTTATTAGCGTTCGACACTCTATCCCAGCATCCCGAAGATACTTTGCAGCAAGGTCCAAATCCGGATCGGAGGATACCTCTGCCCGGGCACGGTAGGCATTCATGTGCGCACCCGCTGCGAATACAAGCTGTGTTAGGGAATCATGTAAGTCAGCTGCTGTTGCTTTGCGTTCCTCTTCCTGTGCGGTAAGGAGTCGTTGCGACAGGGCCTGTTGGCGTCGAAGCATTTGTAAATTTCTGATTCCGACGCATAGCTGCAGCCGGAGAGCATCTACTAAGACTTCGTCCTGCTCGGAAAATCCGCCGGGTTTGTCGGTTAGGTAAAGGGAGCCCAGGCAAATACCTCCGTGACAAAGAGGAACTCCCAAAAACGATGTCATCGGTGGGTGATTTGGCGGGAACCCAACGCTCGCGCTGTGCGACTTAATGTCATCAAGTCTTAGAGGGCTTTGCCTCTGAATAAGGATGCCTAGAACGCCAATCCCTTTTGGCTTTTCCGGAATCAATCTTTTGGCATCTTCAGTCATTCCTGATACGACAAACTCATCCAGTGCCGTACCGTCTGCATTCGCCACACCTATAGCGGCGTAGCGGGCGCCAACGATTTTGCATGCTGTGTCCGCAAGGTGTTCAAGGGCTTCCACCCCTGTCGAACTCGCAAGAATGTCCGCTGCTGCCCGGGTTGCCGCTGAGAATAACTCAGCGGCATTGAGAACTGGTTTTGCCTCCAGGCTCAAAACTGCTCCGGTCGCAATAAGGGGAAGAACAGGACATCCCGAATCGATGCCGCCCCAGTGAAGATCATCGCAACGCGGTCAATACCCATACCAAATCCACCCGTAGGTGGCATTCCGTAGGAGAGGGCCCGGAGGAAGTCTTCATCCATAGGTTGCGCTTCAACATTGCCACCTGCTTTTTGTTCAACCTGGTTCAGGAAGCGCTCACGTTGGTCAACAGGGTCGTTGATTTCAGAGAATGCATTTCCAATTTCCTGGCGAAGGATGTAACTTTCAAAGCGTCGGGTCAGTGCCGGATTGTCGGGACACTTGCGTGCAAGGGGACTGGTTTCGAGCGGGAAATCTGTAATGAATGTTGGTTGGACCAGCTTTGGTTGTGTGAATTGCTCATGGATCTTCTCGATGATCCCACCAATAGTCGTTTCTTTAGACGAATCAATCCCGACGGATTCCATTGCGGCTTTCGCGGACTCAAGTGTCTCAAACGCACTCGCAGGAATTCCTGCATTAGCTTCGATTCCTTCGAGCATTGGCAATCGCGTCCACGGCTTTGAAAAGTCGATTTCTACGCCATCAGGCGTGGTGAGGATGTCGGTGCCGTAGAGCGTGTTACAAATGTGGCGGAACAATCGTTCAACAAGATCCATCATGCCGTCGAGGTCGGTATATGCCTCATACAGCTCCAGTAGGGAGAACTCTGGGTTGTGACGCGTGCTGATGCCTTCATTGCGAAATACGCGACCAATTTCGTAGACCTTGTCAATGCCTCCCACAATCAGACGCTTTAGATGCAGCTCGAGTGCAATCCGGAGGGTAAGGTCAATGTCTAACGCGTTGTGATGCGTCTTAAATGGTCTTGCATGTGCCCCGCCAGCCTCCAGATGCAAGACCGGTGTCTCGACTTCAAGGTAGCCATCGGAGTCGAGAAATTCCCGAATTGCTCTGGTGATTCGAACCCGTTGCAGCAGCACGGTCCGGGCTTCCTGATTGACAAACAAGTCGCAATAGCGCATGCGGTAACGCATTTCAGCATCTTGCAGGTGCTCTGCACGCTTTGTGACACCGTCAGGCGTACGGTATTCCTTACCCAGCACCGCACCCGCATCCGCAAGTGCCTTTGCGAGAGGGGTCACGACTTCTGCTCTAACCGCAAGGTCGCCCTTCTTAGTGGCAAAGATGGTTCCTCGAATTCCGACAAAATCGCCAAGGTCGAGGTTAGCCTTCAGCGTCTCAATGATTCCTTCATCAAGGAGATCTTTGTCGAGGTAGATCTGTCCGCGTCCGGAACCATCCATGATGTCAAAGAAGTTGCCACGTTGTGAGACGATTCTGCCTGCGACGGAAACTTGAGTGCCGATTTCATCCTGTCCAGCCTGTCGGACTGCAGCAATAGCATGGGTTCTCTCATAGCGCTCCGGTGCGAACGGGTCGAGTCCAGCGGCGGCAAGGCGATCTCTTTTTTCCAAGCGAAGTGGGTCAAGGTGCATAACGTGTCATTATACCGATGCACTCTAGCGAGGAAAGGTCCTCTGGTAACATGATTGCAAATTCCATGGTTTTCAAGTGAGGTTCGGATGTCGCTCAGGTTAGGGTTGCCCAAGGGAAGTCTTCAGGACGCTACGTTTTCATTGTTCGCAAAAGCTGGCTGGAACATCCGGGTGGATTCTAGGTCTTACCAACCTCTTGTCGATGATGCATCCCTAAGCATTACGCTAATCCGACCTCAGGAGCTTCCGCGTTACCTTGAAGACGGGATTATCGATGCTGGATTAACGGGGAAAGACTGGATTGAGGATTGCGGAGCCGATGTTCACGAAATTTGCGAACTGGCTTATTCGAAGGCAACACGAAATCCAATCCGGATTGTGCTGGCCGCCGGTCAAAACGATGCTGTCGAGTCCGTAAGAGACCTTGAGGGTAAGAGGATAGCAACCGAATACGTACAGCTCACCGAACGATATCTGGAAGCACACGGTGTTCGTGCGAAGGTCGAGTTCTCCTGGGGTGCATGTGAAGTCAAAGTACCGGCGCTCGCTGATGCCATTGTTGTCAACACTGAGACAGGGTCGAGTCTTCGTGCACACAACCTTCGAATTGTAGACACGCTGCTCACCTCAACAACTCGTTTTGTCTGCAATCACGCAGCATGGGCTGATGATGTGAAGCGTGGGCAGATTGAGAACATGGCGATGCTGCTGACGGGGGCATTGCGTGCGGGCGAACTTGTGGGGCTGAAGATGAACGTCGCACCATCGAATCTGCAGCAGGTCGTGGATCAACTCCCGGCACTGCGCAAACCGACTGTTTCACCGTTGTACGGAGATGCCGGGTTTGCCCTTGAGATTATCGTAGAAGACAAGACCAGTCGTGATTTGATCCCTCGTCTAAAGCGTGCGGGTGCAGAAGGCATAGTGGAGTACAGCCTGTCAAAGGTGATCCACTAGTGACCCACGGGTCCGAGCTGTTAGGTCTCCTCATTGTATTTGCCGGAGCTCATGTTGGCGCCGCTGCATCTCGACTCGTGAGACTCCCCACCGTCGTTGGAGAGCTGTTTATTGGAGTCGTTCTGGGAGTATCGTGTCTTGGGTGGATTCATCCGGGACCGGTTTTGACAACGCTGGCCACAATCGGTGCGACGTTTCTGTTGTTTACTGTAGGGCTGGAATCGCCACTTAAGCGACTTCTCAGTGTTGGCAAACTGGGAACTGGAGTCGCTGTTCTAGGGGTGCTCGTACCGTTTGTATCGGCGTACCTCCTTGTACGATCCAATGGCGCATCCGTAACAAATCACCTCTATGTCGCATGCTGTTTCGTGGCAACATCCGCTGGAATTACAGCAAGGGTTCTTCATGATGAAGGAGCGCTGGGGTTACTAGAATCCAAGGTGATACTCGCAGCTGCGGTTATTGACGATGTCCTGGCGATGCTGATTCTCGTGGGAGTGAGTGCGCTTGCTGCTGGCGGTGCATCGCCAATGGCGCTGGTCCTGCCTTTTGCCGAAGCCGGCCTTTTTCTAACATTGACGATGGTGCTCGGGCCGATGATTGTTAAGCGCCTTTCCACTAAAGGCGGTGGGATTGGTCCCCTCAGTCCATTTGTTTTAGCATTAACTTTGTGCCTTGGCCTCGCTGTTACGGCAGAGCTTACTGGTCTTGCTGCTATCGTCGGGGCATTCCTTGCAGGGATGCTCTTCGCTGATCATCCTCAATGTAAAGAAATCGAAAAGCAAGTGCAACCCTTGCTTGTCTTCTTGACGCCTTTCTTCTTTGTCCTTACGGGTGCAATGGTTGACTTGCGCAGTGTCACAAGTGTCTCCGCCGCACTTATCCTTGCCTTGTATGTCCTAACTGCGGTGCTTAGTAAGCTAATAGGGGCTGGAGTCGCAGCGACATCGCTTGGACTACGATCTGCCATGGTCATTGGTGTAGGGATGGTCCCGCGGGGCGAAGTTGGCATTATCATTGCGGGTAATGCAATGGCAAGTGGAGCTATCCAGCAGCGGGAATATTCCCTCCTAGTCATGATGTCAATACTTACGACAATCATAACCCCACCTGTATTGAGGATACTTCTTCAGGCAATACCAAAACCAACAACAAGTGGAGAAGCTGGACTGCTGACGGCGATTGACGAGGGAGGACTGGACTAGTTCCGGACTTGTTGGTCACACAAGTGACCAACAAGTCCGTTGCTGAATCTATTACTTGCTGTTTATGACTTCGGTTTTGCAGTAACACTGTCGCCAAATATCGCTTTGACGGTTGCACCCTTGGCTTCGACTTGTCCGAACAACTCGCTCACTTCCAATCCCAGCCCCCAAGCGAGGCGCTGTGCAACATCAATACTTGGCATTTTCATCCCGCGCTCAATGTGCGTCATGTACGTGCGATGAATCCCACAGCGTCGGGCGAACGCTTCCTGACTAAGTCCCTGAGCAAGTCGCTGCTGCTTAACTACATCGCCAAAGGCTGACAAAAGGTCTGAATCGGTCATTTGCTCGTTTTTTGCAACCATGTTTGTAGTTGCATCTGCAAGCATCCTATCGACACAATTGTGTTGTTGCAACAGGTGAAAGAATGGATTGGAAAGGCGGCCTCGGAGGGACTCGAACCCCCGACACTCGGTTCCGAAGACCGATGCTCTAATCCGCTGAGCTACGAGGCCAACGGAGAATATAATATCACGCAGTTAGTAATGGCTTTTGGGAACATTTGGTAAATCGATCCAGTAATGTGTGATGCAACTCCCGGTCAATAAGAGAGGTCTGGAATATGGATTCTGAGACAACAGTACAGCAGCACGTCGTCGAGATATCACAGTCAGCACATGTCAGATTGACCGCAGAACTCGATGAACTGCTCCATCGCGAGCGTCCACGCATCGCCGAACGCATTCGTGAGGCTAAAGAAGATGGTGATCTATCAGAAAACAATGACTACATCGCAGCAAAACAGGAGCAGGCTTTCGTTGAAGGTCGAATCCTTGAGCTTCGTGAAGTACTGGATGCTGCAGTCATCATCGAGCCAAGTACGCTTGATCCTGACGTTGTGCATATCGGCAGTAAAGTAGTGCTTTTGGATGACGACGGGGATGAACTCGAGGTCGAGATTGTGAGTCCGTTTGAAGCGGATCCAGATCTTGGTCGCGTTTCAGACCAGTCGCCGATTGGAAAAGCGGTCGCAGGTAAGCGCGTTGGGGATCGGATTAAATGGGATGCACCTGGAGGACACATTGAAATGACCATCCAGTCGATTGCCATCTGATACAAAAACTCACTTTTCGCTTGCAAATGCCGCTCTTATCGCGGCATTTGTTGTTTTCGATGGCGTAAACACCGTTCCATGGCGTGCACCGGATGGCACCACTATGTCATTCGAGCAGTCTCTCCAACGCTTGCCATCCCGCGTAATGTGCGCACCGTATCTGCCGGCTGTGTACTTATCGTAGAGGCATAGCGTTCCCTGGCTCGTCCCGACCAGCGCGGGGCCTTCTACCCATGAGCCGGTGAATGGCTGGGGTGTCATGCAAGTCCATGGTCCATCGAGAGTCTTTGCCGTGTAAGCTCTGAGATATTTTGCGGCCGGTTCACGTGTTTCATCCTTGATGACCATCAGGTAACCACCACGAAAAGCACTGATCGTTGCATCAATACAGTTGTAGCCGGGGTCGAACATCAACCGGGTCTGGCTAAACTCATTGAAGTCTCTGGTAGTGCAGTAATAAATACGATGATTTAGGCCACCATCCGCTGTCGATTGTGTTTCTGGAAAAGTCCCTGGTATTGTACTGCTCCAAAAAATCCGAAACTCTGATCGAAGCGGGTCCCAAATCACTTCCGGGGCCCACGCATTACGCGCTGTCGGCTCATGCTCCATTACTGGGATGGTCCGCTGCTTTGACCATGTCCTGAAATCCTTCGTCGATGCATAACCGATTGATCGTTCCCACCAACCACATGTCCAGACCATGTGGAATGTGCCATCCGGTCCTTCGACAGGGCAGGGATCTCGTACAAGCTTTTCACGACCAACCTGCGGCTTGAAAAGTGGTCCGGTGTATCCTAAATCCTTGTAATGAAACCCGTCTGCTGACTCAGATAGAAAGCAGCCATTCTCACCGTTGTCACGGAAATAAACGAAATAATGCATCGCGTAACCTAGCCCAATACCCTCTCCAGAATGATGCGGGACTCCTTGTCAGCATCCTTGAGCGATGCGAAAGCGAACCGGCTACCATGGCGATCTGTAATTACTAACCTACCATCATCCAGTTGATGGACATTTTCTCGGAGTTGATGTACGTGATACGTCCGTTGACCACGGTCCGTTTTCACTTCCCATGTGACCGTTTCGTATTCTTTTTTTGCCTTCAGTACAGATGTCACTGTCGGAATAAAGTATCGCCTGTCAAGCTCAGATTGCAGAACCTTGAGCGATTCGGGGGACAGTCCGTGAGTCGTTTCCAACATCCCCAGATCTTTGTCTTTCTCATCCCGTAGTCCGATCCAACGATCAGTGAATCGCCACGGAAACGCACAGGCCACTTGACATCGAAGGATCGTTCTGGCGACGCCACCGTCCGGGTCATCAATCGTCACCCTGAGCGCAGTTCCATGGGAATAAAAGAAATGAACACAGCTTGGATTTAGGAGGACTACATCGATCAGAGGATCAGATTGAACAGAGTCTGTCATACGCACTATCGTACACCCGAAATGCAATACGGTTCATCACTGGTTAATGTTTCGGTTGGCATCGTAGCAGCCTATTGAATGTCGTAACATGAGGATTGTGAACGCAACGTTTCAAAAGTTTTCCCTTACGGGACGGACAGCCTTAGTTACCGGTGGGAACCGTGGTCTTGGCCTTGCTATTGCCGCAGCCCTATATGATGCTGGGGCTACCGTAGTCATCACTGCAAGAGATGAAGTTCAGCTGGCTACGGCGCAGAGCGAGCTCCTTTCCCGTGGATCAGGTTCTGTTCATATCATCCAAGGGGACCTCTCCGATGACCGTTCTGTTACGAAGCTGTTCGATGACGTGCATGGCGTAGTTGAAGGCATTGATATCCTCGTCAATAATGCAGGTGTCAACCGGCGCGGACCGGCTGAAAACCTTACAGAGGATGATTGGCACTACGTCCTGCAAACGGATTTGACCGTTCCTTTCCTTGTTGCGAGGACCTTTGCCCGCCCAATGCTCCAGCGTGGGTGGGGGCGTATCCTGAATGTCGGTTCGATCTTTGGGCAGGTTGCATTTGGTCATCGGGTGCCCTATGGAGCTGCAAAAGCGGGTGTTATCCACATGAGTAAAGTGATGGCTGTCGAATGGGCAGCCCGTGGGGTTACCGTCAATGCACTTTGCCCAGGACCGTTTGCCACAGAAATGAACAAAGTTGTTATGGATGACCCTGAGCAATATCGGCGCTTTGTTAGCAATATTCCTCTTGGGCGATGGGGGAACCTTGACGAAATCGGGGCCCCGGCATTATTGCTATGCTCGGATGCAGGTTCATTTATAACAGGTACGACGTTAACGGTTGATGGAGGTTGGATAGCACAATGAAAGTACTCAGATATTCGGCGGTAAGAACGCTTACTTTGGAAGAAACCCCGGACCCTACACCGCAGCAACATGAAGTGCGCGTTCGAATATTAGCGACGGGAATCTGCGGCTCTGACATCCACGGCTATCTTGGCCTGCAGGCCCGTCGCCAACCCGGACTCATACTCGGGCATGAGACTGTCGGGATAGTTGAGAGCGCAGGCGATTCGGCTAACAGCCATTTAATCGGTCAACGGGTTTCTGTAAATCCACTGGTCTCGTGTGGCAGGTGTCCAATGTGTCTCGCAGGGAGACAGTCTGTTTGTGATGATTGGTTCCTGATAGGTCTCGACCGAGTCAACGGTGCGATGGCTGATTTTGTCTGCGTTCCTGCCCGTAATGTCATCCCAATCCCGGATTCGGTGTCCGATAAAGCGGCTGTGATGATTGAACCACTCGCAAATGGTGTACACCTCTTAGGTCTCGTGCCATCCTATACAGGAACCTTTCCAGATGTCCTAATCATGGGTGGCGGAACACTTGGGGCAGCAACCCTGGCCGTCGCCGTTGCACGTGGCTGGAATGTGATCGGCGTTGTCGAGCCTAACCCGATGCGGGCCGCAGTAATGCTAAAGCTTGGTGCACCGCGTGTATTTGACCCTCGGTCAGAGAACATCGATGCTGAGATACTGGATGCAACTGGCGGACGGGGTCCAAGTGTTGTAGCAGACTGCGTAGGTCGCTCCGCCGCACGACAATTAGCCTGCCGGATCGCAGCCAAAGGTGCAACTATTTTGCTCCTTGGCATGGATGAAGGGGTGACTGAAATTGACTTCATCCACCTGGTCCGGAGGGAAGTGCGACTGCAGTGTAGTTACACCTATACGGCAGCCGACTACAACACCGCGATCAATCTCATCGTTACTGGTAAGGCTAACTTTGAGCCTTGGACGGATACGGCTCCGCTTCAAGATGGAATGGCACAGTTCGAGCGCTTGATCACTGATCCGCAAGATCGCCTTAAGATCGCACTGATACCGTAAGGATTTCATATGGACCTAAGTAACGAAACGGTACTGATCACAGGATCCGGACGGGGCCTTGGTAATGCCATGGCCCGCCGGATCGCAGGTCTTGGTGCGCGCGTAATTCTGCATGACATTTCCTGGGAGGCTCCGGCTGAGTTTGGAGAATATGCCAACCTCGGAGATAGTGTCCGCAAAAGCGGAGCCGTCTTTGCTGTCACGGGAAATGTTGCGGATGAAGACATCGTTGCCGGATGGGTTGATTCCATCACAAGCGAAGTTGGTCCTGTAACGTGTTTGGTAAATGCAGCCGGGGGCGATATCGCTGCCGCTGGCGGGAAACCGGTACCTAATGATGCTATCGGAATACCGACGGTAGATGTCCGCGCGATGCTGGACAGAAACTTGTTGGGACTCATTTGGGTCTGTAAGTACTTTGTCCCTGGAATGCTCCAAAATAACCGGGGTTCCATCGTCAACATTGCCTCCAGTGCGGCACATCTCGGCGTAGATAACGGTGTCATCTACTCTGTTGCCAAGGCTGGAGTCGTCCAGTACTCACGCTCACTGGCAACCCAGCTTCGGCCTAATGGTATTCGCGTTAATGCCGTCAGCCCTGGACCAACCCGGACGGCAAGATTTGCTGCAACACGCGTGATGGACGAAGCCGATCTTGATGAAAGTGCTCCACTTGCACGCTACGGTAAACCTGATGACATAGCCGATGTAGTGGCGTTTCTGTTGTCAGATGAAAGCCGCTACGTTTCGGGACAGACAATTCGTGTCGATGGTGCACGGGAAACGTTTTCCACGTAAGGGCTACTTCCCGATACAGAATCGGCTAAAGATCTCCTGATGCATGGCTTCGGTAACATCGCGTCCCGTGATATTGGCCAAGTGGAATGCTGCATCGTTAAGCTCGACCGCTAGTAAATCGGCGGGTACGTGCTTGGATGCGTCCATTGCAGCTCGCTGTAGTGCTTCGATTGCATTCGATATTAGAGCGGCATGTCGTGCATTTACGGCAATACCGTCGGTGACTGACGAACTTAGCGCATCATCAAGAAGGCAATGCTGTATTGCTTCGATTAGCGCTTCTATTCCATAACCGCTGACAGCACTGACGAAACATTGCCCGCAATGTTCCGGTGGGATTTCGGACAAGTCGGCTTTTGTGTAGACGCGGATTACGGTGGTTGACCCATGAATATCAGGAATATGAACGGGCGGAATACCATCACTCTCGAGAGAAAGGATGATATCGGCGGCTTGCGCGCACTTATACGTGCGATCAATACCGATTCTTTCGATTTCATCCGACGCATTTCTTAGTCCGGCCGTATCGGTAAGCGTAACCGGTATTCCACCTAAGTCAATCTGTACATCGATACTGTCGCGGGTTGTACCGGCAATCGGAGAGACAATGGCCCGTTCAGTGCCAACCAAAGCGTTTAGGAGAGACGACTTCCCGACATTTGGGGCGCCCATCAATACGATAGCTGCGCCCTGACGGACAAGGCGACCCCGGCGAGCCGTTTGTTGAAGCGAGATCAGGCCAGCTTCTGCTTCTTGAATGATTGAAGCAAGCTCAGTCACATCAACATCGCCTACATCTTCAGGAAAGTCAATTGATGCCTCGACAAGAACGCGCGCACTTTGAATGCGCTGCTCAACAGCATCAATACGCTCAGTAAGTGCACCTCCGAGTTGTCGCGTGGCCAATTCTCTGGCGCCTCTTGTCGGTGCTGCGATGATGTCCGCAATAGCCTCGGCCTGAGTGAGGTCAATTTTGCCGTTCCGGAATGCCCGCTCTGAGAACTCACCACGATTTGCTGGTCGTGCCCCCGCAGCATAGAGGTTTTCCAGGACTTCATCGATGACGACGATGCCACCGTGGACATGAAGTTCGACCACGTCCTCGCCAGTAAAGCTTCGTGGACCCTGAAACACAATCCGCAGGGCAGAGTCTAGCAGTTGACGACTTGGCCATGAATAGATGTCCACTAATTTAGCTAATGCATGACCTTGTAAAGTACATGGGCTAGTTGTTAGTTTGTCGACAACCGAAAAGGCTGCCGTACCGCTAATCCTAATGACGGCAACTCCGGCAGAAATCCTGCCAGATGCAAGTGCTGCGATCGTGTCGTTCACTGCTGTTGACCGCTTAGTATTGATTGACTTTGATCTATATCGCTTTGTTGACGCTGTTGTGACAAGCCTGTCAGCGTCTTCGTGAGTACGCCGGTAGTCACCGATGGAATGATAAACGCCAGAGCGACTATGTGAAGGATAGAACCGATAACGCCTGCTATCACATTCCACCATCCAACCGTTGCGTTTCTTCGCCCTGGCAACATGAGAAAAACACAACCAGCGCAAAGCGAAACAAACGGAGCCAACATCGATAACGCTACAACAGCTATGGCCGGAATAACCATCGCGTCATCCTGCGGAAGCGCATGTACCCCGGGACTGCTCGGTGGAATCAACGGCGCATTGCAGCTCCAACAACTTTGCTGGGTCGAGAAGTTGTTGGCACCGCAGGAAGGACATAGACGCCTGTCTGTTGACATTCTTGGTTAGTCGATGCGATGTTCGGGTGCAGCAAATTTTGAGTCGCCACCTGAACGTAAAACATCACCAATCGGGGTGCGGGCCAAAGCTGCAATCAGCATCCCAATAATCGTAACGGCAAGCAGTGAGATGAGCACAACACGCCGACCAAAGGTCTCTTTGTCAATCTTCGGAGTGATGATTTCTGTGGAAGTTTCATCTGTTCCCGTTGAGTTGAACTTCGGGAGGTTCAATCCTGACTTCACTGGATCATTCTTGCTCATGGTTACTTTGTACCATGTAATCTCGCAAATGAAGTATTGAACTCTGGTAATACTACCGGCTTCAAAATGGCGAATAAGGTGAAACCTTGCCTCCTGATCGTCCTCTAACTAGACATGTGCGAGCACGTCAAAGCATTGGCAGATGAGAGCATCCGGAATCAGACAGAGTTTCCATCCGTCGTTGGAGAGCATACCGCGTCGTGTGTTGACTGCTCTGAGTACATTGCGTTGTGCTCGATGCTCTCTGTTGCGGGTCGTCCACCGATTCAGATGCCGCCTGCAGACCTGTCCACCAGGATTGCGAACAGCACATTCGCGAAACCAGCACTGTTGCCAGATTTGTTTGGTAAGCCAGCCGTTTTCGCACCGGCTATCGGAGTTTTCGCGGCTGCGCTTTGGCTGTTCATCAGCCCACTTGAACAACGGGCTAATGAAAACGAAGTTTCAGCACCGGGCGTCAGCAGAGTCGCTGCCATTGATGTCCCTCAAAAAGTAGAGGCATCTCGTCCCGCACCGCGGGTTGTGACTCCTCGAACCGTGCTTGCGATGGGGCAAGAACCGACTTTGCCTAAGCGCACCGTTACCCAACAAAAGAAACGTGATGATGTCAAGCGGGTCGCTGATTCGAAGATTCCTCAAATCACTACCTCAACCGATATCCCGGTTGTCATTCCACAGAATACGGGTAGTGTCAACAATGCAGTGCGTGGCGTAGATATCGCAGCCGCAAATCCGGTTGGAACGCGCGTCCCGGAGGTTTCTATTGCCAGTGATCCTGTCGTTGATGTTAGAGTTCCAACCACCGGAAGAACGTCTACCGGACGGGCATCGTTGGTTTTGGCGTCTGTAGACGAAGAAACAGAGCGTGACGATGTCCGTGCGAGCTTTCAATCACAGCTCAATCGGCAAAGCGAATCGTTCAGGACGGCAAGCACGAATGCGATTCAACACTCGGCGGACTCTAATCGCATCAATGTTGTGAATGCCCCGGTTGTAACTGGCGGTAAGTAGTCTCTCTTACAGTAGACTTAGTTCCATGGATGTCCCTTCGATGACTTGCCCGTGTGGCCAAAAACTTACGTCAAAGTCTATTCGGTACACGCAGCGGATTCCACGTTACCTTGATGAGCCAGGTGTTCGGATTGAATACCGATGTCCAAACTGTCGGCATTTACGCGACACAATGATGCTTTTGGCTGATTATCGAAAGCTCAGAGAATATTGGAAAAGTGAAGTCATTCCTGAAGAACGCGAGCGTATATCAAACCTCGGCGCCATTAGTTTCGCAGAGCAACGGGTGATGCATGAAAAACTCCTTTCAGGCAACCCTCTGTCGGAGCTTGATTACTAATTCATAATTGCTTGATCTCGATTAATATGACTCTGTAGATGAACTGTCGACACACTACGGTATCAGGCCTCGCTTATGTCTGTAATCACCTTTACGATGGACTTACAGACAGCATTCCCCGGCACATCTACACGTCTACTGATTCGGAAGGTGACACAAATGCTTATTGTGTAGTTTGTGAAGCCTATCGATTGGATAATGGTGGAGAATGGCCTGACGATGCGGCTATGTTTCTCAGAGTAAAGGTCATCTGCGGGGACTGTTACGAACGACTTGTCAAGCTTTCCAGCAATATCGGTTAATCGTGAATCTTGACATGTTGGCAAAGATGCTCAGGCCGCTGGCTCTGGAATCCAAACAACCGGGATGTCCACTAGGTTCGAGATGCGAGCTGCAAGGTGCCTTGTACCTGGAATCTCCGTCTCCCGGTGCCCTGCATCCCACAGTGTACAAGTCTCACCATAAGCTGCGACAAACATGTGATGACGGATGTCAGCGGTGACAAACACATCAGCACATTTCTTGACACTTGAATACAGGCCTTCACCCGCACCTCCGCACAATGCAACCGTTTGAATCATCCGGTCACGATGCTCTGAGCAACGCACGCTGACCTGAAGGCGTTCCTCAACAAGTGACAGAAAGTCAGATTCCAACATTGGTGCGCGTAATCGACCAACCCTGCCGATTCCCGTGTTCCCGAAATCCGCTCCGGCAGTGCGCTCAATAGGTTGGCAGTCCGTCAGGTCAAAAAGGTCCGCTAAAACATCATTGATTCCACCATCTGCACAGTCCCAGTTTGTGTGTGCTGACAGCACAGCAATGTCCGCTTTGATGGCAGAAATCACTGCACTCTGTGGAAATCCCGATGTTTCATCCAATCCATGTAGTGGTGTGTAGATTAATGGATGGTGGGTCACCAACACATTAATCTGTTGTGCAATACATGCAGCAATCACGGATTCGGTGGCATCGAGAGCAACTCCGATTTTATTGATGTGTAAGTCTCTGGATCCGATGCATCGACCGATAGGGTCATTTCCGAGCTTCAGGGATGCAGGCGCAATTTGTTCCAGAATCAGTTCGAGATCGTATACGGTCATTCTGTAACGTCCACCAGACTGTAGACTGGCGCATCCGGCAATCGTTCGGTTCCACCAAGAAATGTGAGGTTCTTTAGGAATGCATACCCTGCAACTGTTGCACCCAGCGATGTTACAAGACGACCGGCGGCCGCAGCCGTGCCGCCCGTTGCCAACACATCATCGACGATCAATACACGGTCACCAGAAGATACGGCATCTGTGTGCATCTCTATAACGGCGCTTCCATACTCCAAATCGTATTCAGCCGATACGGTGTCCCAAGGAAGCTTTCCCGCTTTGCGTATTGGTACAAAGGGAACGCCAAGCCGTAAAGCAAGCGGGCATGCAAAAAAGAATCCACGCGATTCAATCCCTGCTATGACGGTCGCACCAGACTCTTCTGCAATGACTGTAAATGCATCCAGTACAGTTCGGTACGCTACAGGATTTTGAAGAAGAGGCGTGATGTCCTTAAACATGATGCCAGGTTTAGGAAAGTCTTCAACTGTCCGAATCGTATCAACCCAGTTATTCACGGCTAACTCCAATCCTTCTGCTTAGTCATGGTTATCTTCCACCCGGCGGGAGCCTTCAATGTCCGCTTAAAACCTTGTGTGGTTCTCTTCCAAGAAATCGATACCATCCCTCCAGGCACTGGGACGCTTCCGGAGCACCATGAGAGGTTACTCTGTGATGGAACCACATAAACACGCTTGTTGAGGTGGTCGATATTGGAGATACCTACTACATCCCGGTACATCATCACCGCGACATGGCTCGCAAATCCATGGTTACAGCTTGCACTGGAATCGGTGTTTTCCCAAAGGGTCCCAGTCCGTTCAGCCATATATCCAAAATAGGCCGCAGATTCGCGGAGAATTTGACTAATCAATCCGGCACGAGCAAGTACTTCTATGCGCAGATAGTTACCGATGAAGGCATTGGAGATGTGAATGTCGGGATGTACAGTTTTCGTGTCGCGTTTCGGTCCAAACTCAGAAGAAAGTGTACGCCAGAGATCAGGACGCGTTTTTGGTGATGCTACATCGAAGAAAAATGCGTAGTACTGACATGTCTCACTTCTGTTAGTTGTTACCGCTAGTGTCCCATCTGGCTTTCGAACAGCGTTATCAACATACCAGCTGCCATCGAAGCTAAGCTCATTGATCACCTTACGTAGTGCAGCAGCCTGTCGTTTCCACATCTGATTTCCGTAAAGGTCGGATGCAGCATCGAGGGCACCCGCGTACAACATGTTTGATGGAAAGTTAACATCCTGAACAAAGTCGTTTGCTTTGCTCCATTCAACAAACACCCATGATGGAATCTTTTCGAGCAAGCCAAGACTATTTTGATAGCGCTCAAACCACTTGAACAACTTCTCAATGCGTGGTTTCAAGTCGGCTATGAGTTTTTCCGAACCTCCCCGGGATTTGAATTCCTTCAACTGCACCACAAACCAAAGAGCCCAATTGGCAATGAAAACTCCATCATTATGGTCACTCGGATAACACATTGGAAGCATTCCATCAGGGAGAAAAGCAAATGACTTTGGAAGAGCAAAGTTTTCGATAAACGCGGTCTCAATCTTATGGTGACCGCTCAAATAGTGAGCGGTACGTGCGCTCCAAAAGCTATCGCACAGCCATCCAGCTCTCTCACGGCTGGGGCAATCCATGAAAATGTCAATCGCATTTTGGCGATAGGTCTGGCGTGCGGCTTCAAAGATTTCATTCAACATCTCATCTGCACATGCAAAGCTTGCTCGGTCGGCATCAGGACAAGCCAGCTCACGCACGAAGACATTACTGAAGTCAACTGGTCCGTTGGTCGCTGCAATCTTTAGGTACCTAAATGTGTATGGTTCGAATGTCTCGAATGTGTAGTCACCAGCTTCTATGTTGACTTCAACAATGTTTGCACACCCAAGTCTCTTTTCATCGACATCCCCAGCAGTGAGGAGCTCATCGAACAATAGGTGTAGAGTTGCAGCGGACTTGCTTCTCATGCGAATGCCGATGAAGCCGGTTATGTTTTTGCCAAAATCTATGATTTGAAATGAATCTCGCCCAAGGGAGACCAAATCATCTACGTATGGCGCGGCGATATCCTGGACCTGTACAGATTTGCGATACTGCCACTCAGTTGTCACGGCCCTTGGAAGGTCCGACTCACGGAATCCCTTCAACTGTTGGTTTATCTGCGTCAGCGAACGATCCTTCCAAATGCGCGATGGAGATGCGGGTGCGAGCTTGCCTGCAGCGACAAAGCGTGTCGGTGTGAGCTTATCGAAGTTCGGCAGGGGAGCTATTGCATCGATAAACCGTAAGCCTGGTTGCCCAATATAGACTCCAGCCTCCGATATTGGAATTCCGGATGTCTTCCAATTGTCGCTCTCCTGACGCAAGCTCCAGATTTCTGTGAATGGTCGCTGAAATGAGTAACGTTGTACCTTTTGAGTACGTTCGTGTCGCTGGCTCATTACAATAGGATCCCGCCCGGATGCTATGAGGACACGTTCATTCAATACGACTTCAAAGGCTAAAAACGATGGGGAATCAAGTGTATAAAATGAATTGACATTGTAGCCAGCGACTTCAATAGCAATCATATTGATACCCGGCCTGCATTTTCCGTGTAGGTTCCATTGATCTATACGATGGAAATCATGCGGACCTCGACTTGGACCGTTACCAACAAAGTGGCCGTTGACATATACACGGTAGCGAGTCATCCCCGCGATACGTAAACAAAGATTTCCGTGACTTTGTGGTCGGGACAGGCGGAACTCTGCTGTAGTTCCCACCATGATGTTCATGTCGTTTTGTTGACTTTGTAGCCATATTGGAGTAGCGGCTTTGAACATTGTTATGCTCCTTCGAATAGTTGGCTTAGTTCGGTTCGGCACTCTAATGGGACCAGACCCGAAGTCACATTTGGAATGGTCAACTGACCACCGCTTGGAACGATGGACTGCTGAAGGGTTTCGGGAAGCCTGTCGAACCCACTCGCAAGAAACTGTACTGTGTTGACTTCAGCGGTGTTTACACCTGAAATACGGGATGCCAACAAAACGGTATGGATTGCCGCTATGTTTGGACTCGTCAAATCCATTACTGTGTTTGTCCAGCCACGTGCATGTCCCCATGCTGCACCTAACAACGAAAGCGTCTGACCCCGGCATGACTTCACCGCAAGACCATTCCAACCACAGCTGTTTGCAAGCTTAAGGTCATCCAGATTGGTAAAAGACTCATCGGCCAAAATTGGCATATCTGCAGCGATTGCCGACCATCGTCTGCGGTCTTCCACCTGGGGTGACATTGATGGCTGTTCGACCGCAGACAGACATACCGCAATGTCTGGTGATTGTTCACGCAACAATGCTAAAAATTTCTCAAACGATTCAGGAGTTGAATAACAACCGTTGGCATCAATAGTAATGTCAGGAAGACGTCCATCCTGGGGTATCGCCCGACCAACGCTGACAACATGGTCAACATCTTTTTGGATATCACCCGACCCTATTTTGACTTTGAGGCGGCGAATCGCGTATTTTCGGCAATAATCATAAACATCGGTGGGAGTTGTTCGTAGGCCAACTACCATTTGAGCTTCAATTTTGCTTACTGGTGCGCGAAGCATGCTCTCAATCGCTAACGCGGCGCCAAAGCCAGGGAAGTAAGTATCAAATGGGGATGGGCCGTGGTTGCTAAATAGCTCGAACGATGACGTTTGATTTAGGTACCCGGCCGCGTCGTGGATTGCATTGTCCACGGGAGAACTACAGACCCTGCGTGCGAGTGGAGGAAGGTGCGATAGCACTTGATCCGCCAAAGCAATGATATCAAACCCGTGTCCAAGGATTGTGTTGGCGGTATCTACGTCTGAAACGGCATTTGCAATCGAAGATGTTGCTTGACGGAGAAGAAGGTCTTTGTCACCTAATTCGGTTTCCGGCCAGCACCAAACGTGGGAGAGCAGAACTGTACCATAACCTTGCGCGACTGACTTTCCATCCGTGATGGTTACCTGACAGGTAGCCTCGGTAATCGTGCTGATCACTCCTTTTCCGATAATGAGCGGTGGAGACAGCTCATGCGATCGGAAAACTAACTTTGATTTCAGAATGCGAAACATACAGAGCTACCCGGCACTAGCAATCGAGTCCCTCAGGCGAGAAACCTTGGCAAACGCAGCAATTATTTGATTAATTCCATGGCAATCCGACATCAGTTCTGTCATTGGAAGCCATGCACCGGTCGCATGTGCCACGCGTTCACTTACAGGACACTTTGCACGATTCAAAGCCAACGATGTGGTGTAGCCAGCCGATGCTCCTGTGTACGGACCAAAGTCACCTCCGGTAAAGGCATCATGCTCATAGACAAGGGTCGCATATCCCGGACCACAGGAAACGCCTTCTGCCCGTAGTGCATTCAAGACATGTTCTCGCGATACCCCAAAGTAGGTTTCGTCTATTGTAAAACAATACAGGTGATACGCATTGCACGTTTCTCCATCCCTGTCAGGAAGAGGAATGAATCCCGGTATGTCGGCTAACGAAGCGTTTAGTTTTTTGCCATTTGCAAATCGATGCTCAGTTTGTGCACTCAGTCGCTTGAGCTGACAAGCAAGGATGGCTGCCTGAAACTCCGTCATGCGATAGTTGCCACCGAGCATCGCGTGTCGATACCTACTCGCATCTCCTGGAATTCGACCATTGTTTTGCAGAGCAGAAAGCCGGGCAAAGTGTGAGCTGCTGTTTGTGGTAATGATTCCACCTTCGCCGCAATTTAAGTTCTTTGAGGCTTGTAGAGAAAAGCATCCAATCGTACCTATTGAGCCGATTTGACGACCTTTCCATGTACTTAGGTGTGCATGGCTGGCATCTTCTATGACGGCCAGATTATGCCTGTTTGCCACATCCATAAGAGCATCCATATCGGCGGGAACACCACCAAGATGTACAGGCATGATGGCAACTGTACGATTTGTGATAACGGTTTCAACGGACCGGGCATCCAAACAAAGGCTGCCCGGTTCGATATCAGCGAAAACGGGTACGCAGTTTGCCTCAACAATGGCCATCGCCGTGGCAATGAATGTATACGCAGGACAAATGATTTCAGCGCCTGCGGGTGGATTCAGGGAAAGAATCGCGAGTCGAAGCGCAGTTTGCCCCGAGTTTACGGCAATGGCATGTTTCGCTGTAGTGAGCTCAGCGAAATCAGCTTCGACCATTGCTGTAACATTGCCACCAAGGCGACCCCATTGTCCACTATTGATCACACCGAGAAGCCCATCCCGTTCCGAATCATCAAAGATTGGCCATTCGGGATGCGGGGATTGTCGAGCCGGGGGACCGCCATGAAGTGCTAATTGTTCCATCGTGCCTATTCCTTATCCAAGTAATGCAGGAACAACTTCACCGTGGACGTCGGTAAGGCGATAGTCTCTACCAGCAAATCGATACGTAAAGCGCTTGTGATCGATTCCGAGGCAATGCAAAAGCGTTGCCTGAATGTCATGAACATGAACGGGATCTTTGACCACATTGAATCCAAGGTCATCGGTCTCGCCATACGTAAAGCCCTGTTTAAATCCACCACCGGCGAACCACATCGAATACGCTGCAGGGTGATGGTCTCGCCCTTGTGACCGGCCTAATGCCTTGTTGGATTCGACCATGGGTGTCCTTCCAAACTCGCCTCCCCAAATGACAATTGTGTCATCAAGCAAGCCCCTCTGTTTCAGGTCAATAATTAGTGCTGCACTGGCCTTATCCGTTGCTTTGGCATTGCCGTTTATGTTTCCGACAACGTCGCTATGTGCATCCCAACCTTCGTGGTAAATGTTGATAAAGCGAACGCCCCGCTCAACCATTCTTCTGGCGAGTAGACATGCACGGGCGAATGATGGTACCTTTGGGTCCGCTCCATAGAGTTCCAATGTTTCTTTGGATTCTTTGGAAAGATCCATGACATCGGGAGCCTCCGTTTGCATCCGATAAGCGAGCTCGTAGCTTGCAATACGTGCATCGATTGCCGGGTCCAGCTCCGTCTTTTGCCGTTGGGCATTTAGCGACCGCAATGCAGCGGCTGTTGCTCTATCTTCCGAAGACGAAATATCTGCCGGACGGGAGAGATTCAGCATGGCCTCTCCTTGATTTCGCAGTCGAACACCGGAGTGGGGTGTTGGCAGGAACCCACTGGACCAATTGGCTGCTCCACCACTGATTCCTGCACCGGTTGAAAAGACCATGAATCCGGGGAGGTTTTTGTTTTCAGAACCAAGGCCATAGGTTACCCAGGATCCGATGCTCGGTCGACCAGGAAGTCCGCTTCCTGTATTGAAGAATATCTGCGCTGGGGCATGGTTAAACTGATCAGTTTTGACAGACCTTACCAAGGTGATGTCATCGACAACTTTACTGAGGTGCGGAAGCACATCTGATATTTCCATTCCGCACTTACCATGTTTTGCAAAGCGGAATTGCGCTGCCATAACTGCGGCATCTTTGCGGATAAATGCATAGCGTTGATTTTCCAGAAGACTTGGTGGCAGGGGGTGCCCCTCTATCTTGGCAAGGGCAGGCTTGTAATCGAACAGCTCGAGCTGACTGGGAGCGCCAGACATGAACAGGTGAATGACGTGTTTGGCGCGGGGTTTATGGTGCGGGAGCCCGGCAGGGCGACCGTCGGATGCAACCGCGCCTTCGATACAAAGTGACGCTAGTGCCATCTTCCCAAGTCCGACGCCACATTCACTGAAAAAGTGCCTGCGGGACTGCTGTCGAAGAGCGTTTAGTTCTGGGGTCATGGTTTTGTTACCATTTCGTCTGTATTCATCAGGGCGCGAGCAAGCATTGTCCATGTGGATGCCAATGAGTTACCGGCGGAAGTTGATTCCTCTTGTATGAGGTCTACCGCGATTGCTTCCGAAAGCTTTGGTGGTCGGCAGAGTGTTCGCATGAACATCGACTCCACACGTTCGCGCGTAGGCATAATTGCGAGTTGAGCGCCGAGCGAACGTGCTGCTTCCAGAACAGTGATGTCATTCAAGAGAGTCAGAGCTTGCAGAGGCGTAGTGGAGGATTCTCTTCGTGCGACACACGCCTCACCGCTTGGAGCATCAAAGGTCGCAGCCATCGCGAATGGGGCAGTTCGTTTTGCAAATGTGTAGATGCCCCGGCGGAAGCGATCCTCTCCAGTTGACACATTCCATTGTAATGCACCATAAGATCCTTCGGTTGTGACTCCGGCAGGCTGTGGCGGGAAAACACTTGGACCACCGATTTTCCTTGCTAGTTGCCCGGATGCAGCGAGTACGCTGTCCCTGATTTGTTCGGCATCCAGCCTAACGCGGGGTCCGCGGGTAAAGTTGATGTTTTCCGGGTCAGCAGCACGAAGTGCAGGCGACACCGTCGCAGATTGCCGGTAGATTTCCGATGTTACGATCAGCCGATGCAGTTTCTTTGTGGACCAACCATCCCGCATAAATCGAAGCGCCAAGTAGTCGAGGAGCTCCTGATTTGATGGAAGTTCTCCCTGAGTTCCGAAGTCATCGACAGTTTTGACAATGCCCCGTCCAAAAAAGGCTTGCCACTGTCGATTGACATAGACGCGAGCGGTAAGCGGATTTGATGCACTAACCAGCCATTTAGCAAATTCAAGACGGTTTTTTGGTACATCGATTTCGTTTGAACGCATCAAAACGGACGGCAGCGCCGGTGTTACCGCTTCCCGAGGTTGAAGGAACTCCCCTCGGTGATGAAGTCGGGTGGTTCTTGAATCAGTCGGAATTCGCTCTTGCATGACCAGAGACATCGGTGCTTGCGGAGACTTTTCCAAGGAAATGACTTCAGCGACGGCATCCGAAAGCTCAGATCGAGATTGCGCAAAGGCAAAGCGGACGGCATCTGAGGATATACCATTGTAAATCGCATCTTGAACGTCCGGCTCAAGGGTGCTGGCCGGGAGAGCTGTCTCTGGTGACGCCGACCATCTGAACTTTCCGATACCGGCGGCATAGTACTTTTCGCACAGCATGCGAATTGTCAGTGTCTTTCCCGTTATCGGCGTCTTCAGTGTAAGCCACGCGGTGTTGTTGCGGCCGATGTTGCCACCAGGCGACCAGGATGTGAGAAGGTCACCATCGACTGCATTTTGAGGGGATGATCCGGAAGGAACCACATGCGCCTGTGCTCTGAACTCCAATGGCTTGCCATCTACGTCAGCAGTCAGCTCTGTAAGGGCAAAGTCGCCTTGAGGTCCTTCATATGCGGTTCGGCCAGGACCGTGTTGCGGAAAACGTGTATCCGTCAACGTCTCAAGACGTAATGAGCCTACGGACTTTCCAGCAAGATCGTATGTAATGGTGTACGTATCTGACTTACTTTGGTCTCCACCGGCTAGGATGACTCCTGAACCGACGTGTGTAAGGGTCGGTAGGTTCGTGGTCGCATTCTTGGGAATGAGTGGTTTATAGGGCTTGAGCTGCTTACGTTGCTCGTCAACCCAATGGCTAAGCTCTTGTTCCGGATTGACTTGCGCTACTGTTCCAAGCTGCTTAATGAGGGCTGAAGCACGGAATTTTGCAACAGTATGATTCCCACCAAAGTCCTGACGAATGGTCACCCGCAGCGTGCGTCCTGCCGCAATGGGTTGCTTTAGTATGAGGTCAATGGACTGGTCGTGGCGCCAGTCTGTGCTGGGGTCATGGATCGCCCATCCAGTTTTCGGATCGGAGTCAAGCACGGCGGTGGCGGGGAAACCGGCCTGCTGTGCAGTCGCGGTTACACGGCGTATTGCCTGCTTGACACCATTTAGTTCAACGTCGATACCAGTGATAACAAAGTTGCCGTGGCTGGTACGTCCGGGACCCGAAGTTGCATCCGCAAGAGCAGCTAATCGTAACCCATTCGTAGCCGACGGTAGAACCATCGTTAGGGTGTAGGTATCCGTCAGTGGCGGGGTCCCCGAAGCAGAAACGGAGCCATCAGTGTTGACGGTCAGATTTGAGCTCGATGCAGTTGCCGACAAAATTTTGGCAGGTACTGCACTGAGTGGTTCAACCGGCGACCAATGACTCAGTATGTTGGATCGAATAGCGCGTGCCTTGGCCACTGATTCTTTATGGCTCTGTTTTTGCGCTTCCGTGTAAACAGCAAAGTCCGGCTCATCCGCATTGTTGAGGTAGGCGAACATCCTGTAGTAATCTGTGTGCGTGATGGGATCAAACTTGTGCGTGTGGCATTGAGCACAGGCGACCGTCAAACCAAGCCAGGATGTACCGGTAGTCGCCACGCGATCTACGACAGATAGAAAACGATACTCATTTGGATCGATGCCGCCTTCTTCGTTTAGCATCGTATTGCGATGAAACCCTGTTGCAATGCGTTGTTCATCCGTTGCATTTGGCAACATATCTCCTGCAAGCTGCTCGATTGTAAATGCCTGAAAGGACTTGTCTTTATTGAATGCATTAATGACGTAGTCCCGCCATGGCCAAATCGTTCGGGGACGGTCCTTTTCATAGCCATTTGTATCTGCGTAGCGCGCCAAGTCCATCCACTTTCTGGCCCAGCGTTCTCCGTAATGTGGGGATGCGAGCAGCGCATCCACCTGTCTCTCATAAGCACCGGGTTTGTTGTCCGCGAGAAAAGCTGTGATGGTTGATGGACTGGGAGGTAAACCAGTCAGGTCAAGGGAAAGCCGTCTGAGGAGTTCCAACTTTCCTGCCTGCGGCGCATGGCTTAGTTTGAGATCTTTTTGACGCTTTCTAACGATGGTGTCAATCGGGTGCCCCGGAGACTGCTTGAGGATATGTGGTTGCGGTGGAATGAAGGCCCAGTGCTGTTTATATGTTGCTCCGGTCGCAATCCAGCGCTCCAGAAGAGATTTCTGAGCTTGGGAGAGTGGTTTGTTTGCCGTAATCGGCGGCATTTGCAGAGAACCAACTGCATGAATTCTCTTTACCAGTTCAGACTGCTTAGTGTTACCGGCGACAACAGCCCGCTTGCCGCTTCTAAGGAGACTTACTGCCCCTTGATACGTGTCGAGACGTAAGCCGGCTGCACGTTGCTTGTCATCTGGTCCATGGCACTTCAAGCAGTGATTGGAAAGAATTGGCCTGATTTCCCGATTGAAATCGATGACAGGTTTTGCTGCAGGAGGCGTGGAACCCGGTATTAACAGAATCAAGCAATGTAGTGCAAAAGTTAGTCCAACCGTGTTCATTTATCTCCGATGCTCCTATCCGGTATTTTCCGCATCGGGGATGTATAAGTCCTGCATCGGGCTGCAGAACTTATACAATAACTTGTAATCAGATTTATTTGGTACTTATGCGCCGATTGCATCTAAGATCAGCGAAGCACCGCCGTAAATGCCTGCATCATCACCGAGCTCTGCCGCAACAATAGGACATACATCAACCATCGTCCGGATGCCGTTTGCACGTGTAGAGCGGCGAATGGGTTCCAAAATCAAGTCACCCGCACCGGCCACTCCTCCTCCAATCGTTATCATCTCTGGATTGAGCAGGTTTATGATGGACGCGATGCCGAGACCTATAAAGTAGCCGGTCTCATCAAACGTCTCAATCGCGACTTCATCACCCAACAGCGCTGCATCGGAGATCATCTTTGGTGTTAGGAAGTGCCAGTCCTGCTCAGCAAGAATGGTTTTGCGACCGGCGCTAATTTTGCGGGCACAGCGCTCTACGATTGCAGAAATCTGTCCCATGGCTTCCAATGAACCAAACGCGGCAGCGCCGCCTCTGCTGCCCGCGGCAATGATAATGTGTCCGATTTCGCCTGCTCCACCGGTGGCGCCGGTCCAGAGCTTGCCATCGAGGATAATGCCGCCTCCGATACCTGTACCAAGCGTGACCATCACCATATTGCGGACCGCTTTGCCGGCACCAAACCTAAATTCGCCAAGTGCTGCAACATTGGCATCATTTCCCATCAAGACCGGCAGGTTTGTGGCTGACTGGACCTTTTCAGCGAGGGGGACATTGAGGTATTGCTGACCATTATCGTAGAAGTTAGGTGCCCAAAGGACATGCGTGCCCTGTGGGTTGATATGTCCAGGGACACCAATACCGAGACCGGCGATCCTATCCTTTTCAATGCCTGCTGCAGTAATGGCCTGTGCCACGGCATCTGCGATTTGCGACACCGTTCTGTCTACGCCTTCCATCGCCAATGATGGTGCACGGCCGCCACCAAGAGAATGTCCATCACGGTCGAGGACTGCGGCTCTGACGTTCGTTCCACCGAGATCTACCCCGATCACATACTCTGCTGCGCTATTCCAACTCAAAGTCTGCCTCCACTGAGTCTCCATCTAGTTACCCAATGGGGTAACCATAATCCTCGGGCGAAGTATCACATTTTGCTTGTCTGGATGTCAATCCGCATGGTGAAGATCAGCATTAGGATCATGTTCCAGTCTGCATGCAAACGATGGGTAACGATAGCAACTCCAGATCTAGGTCAAGGTGTGACAAATACCACAGTGATATCTTCGGGGCGAACCCAGATATTTCATTGCCTATCGTTTGACAGCCGAAACTGCAGGACCTAAAATCGACCTATTAACATTACCGGGTGGAGACTGAGTGGAGGGCTGGTGGAGCCCCCGTGGAGTCTACGTGGTGACCTGGTGGATGACGGATATCAATATCCGCTGAATAGGATAAGCGTACACAACATTGGCATTTCGAGGTGAACATTACCACGCTGTAGACGACAAGGGAAGAGTCATTATTCCCTTGAAGTTTCGCAGTGAACTCGGAGCCACCTTTGTCATTACAAAGGGCGTTGGCGGATGCCTGTTCATCTACCGGGAAAAAGACTTCCAATCGATAGAAGAGAAGCTGCAATCTCAACCGGTGCTTGATCAGCACGCACTGTTGATGAAGCGATGGTTGTTTGCTGGTGCATCCGATATTCAGGTCGATTCTCAGGGACGTATTGCCATTCCGGCATCCCTGCGGCTGCACGCCGGTATCTCTGAGAATTCGGATGCTGTTATCGCCGGGACTGGAGAAAAGATAGAAGTCTGGTCACGGGATGCATGGATGCAGATGAATGCCGCTATGGATGAGGGCAAGCTCATTGAAGCTGCGCAGCGCACCGGTTTGGGAGCCGAACTGTAGTGGCCACCTATCACGTTCCGGTGATGCTCGCTGAGTGTATTGATGGCTTAGCCATCAAGTCTGGCGGCACTTACGTCGATGCTACTACGGGTGGTGGCGGACACTCGGCGGCCATTCTTGAACATTTGGCTGGGACTGGCAGACTGATTTGCCTTGACCAGGATGCTGATGCGCTCTCTGCTGCAGGACAGCGACTTGGTTCTCATTCAAATGTTGAGCTCGTAAAGTCAAACTTTAGCGGAATCTCAGATGTGATATCGCGGTGCGCCCCCGATGGTGTGGACGGTGTTTTGTTTGATCTCGGAGTTTCGTCTTTTCAACTGGATACTCCGGGGCGTGGTTTTGCAATACGCTTCAAGGGTCCTCTTGACATGCGGATGGACCAGGCTGGCGATGGTGAAACGGCAGCTGATTTGGTGAATCGTCTGCCAGAAGCTGAGCTCGCAGACATACTCTTCACATACGGTGAAGAGCCAAGAAGCCGCCGTATTGCCAGAGCCATTGTCGAGGCAAGGCCGTTAGTTACAACCGACGACTTAGTGGATGCGGTGCGTCGGGCGATGCCGACTGGCACTCGGCCAGGACAGGTTCACCCAGCCACAAAGGTATTTCAGGCATTACGGATTGCAGTAAACAATGAACTCGATGTTCTGCCTGTCGCAATCACTGGAGCCATCAATCGATTGGCGATAGGCGGACGTATCGTCGTGATGTCGTATCACAGCCTGGAAGACCGAATTGTCAAGAGAATTCTCTCCGAGGGGGCGGGAAAGGCAATCGGTGCGGACGGTTGGACTGTTACCGATTTGCCAAAGGTGCTGAATCTCGTGACTCGGAAAGGGATTGGGCCAACTGATACTGAGCTCAGATTAAATCCGCGAAGTCGCAGTGCCAAGCTGAGAATCGCGGAGCGCGTTTCTTCGGGGTTGATTACCGGTGTGGGAGTGTAACATGGTGGACTTTGATTGGAATCAGTTGCGAACATCGAAACCTGCTCAGCCTGCAATAACTTCTGGTCATTTGGTGGTGGCTACGCCTGCAGGAAGTCGAAGCCGTCGAGCCAGAGTCAACCGCTACACACGTATGGTCGTGTCAATCTCGTTTGCGATCATTACTATGAGTCTTCTTGTCAGCTTCGGTTTGCATACCTTCGCTACATCCCTAAGCTACAAAGTCCAACTGGCTAAGCTCGATGCTGCAGCACAGTTGGAGCGGAATGCCCGCCTCCACATGGCACTCGATAACCAGATCACGAACCAACAATCCTCTCGTCCGTTTGGATTATCCGAGTTCAGCACACCAGAACTCATTGCATTAGGTGGAAAGTAGCAGATGAACGAACAGCGTAACCAACGCCCCGGGCGTGTTCCAGTCCCACCGAGCCAGCCGATTCCGACGTTGAGTCCTGGTGCCAAAGCCACAATGCGGGCGCGTAAAGATGAGCAGGGACGTCTTCGCTGGGTCCTCGGTATCGGCGGACTTGCATTTGCGCTAATCGCTGGCAGACTTACACTTATCCAGCTCGTACAACGCGATACGTATGCTGGGCAATCGTCTGTTTCCCGAATACGACAGGTCAACGATATCCCTAGAAGAGGGACGATTGTTGACCGAAATGGTCGTGCGTTGGTGATGAATGTCCCTGCAGCGACGATTGTATTCGATGCCAATCTGTTGGTTAAGCAAAAAGGAGATCCCTCGGATCTGCTCGACGCTACCCGTGAAGGCTTACAAGAAACACTTCCGGGACTCGAGCTAGCGACTCTCCTGCCATCACCAGATGAAATCATCTTGCGACGGAACAACGTGCGTGGACGATTTCAGCCTGTTGAACTTGTACGCGATTTGGAATGTTCCATTATTGATCTGAAGACGCTGAAGAAACTACCTGGTATCGGTATTGTCAAGTCATCCAAACGTGTTCTGGCATCCGGGGAAATCGCTGCGAGCGTTGTCGGGATGTTGGGCCGGGATGCAAATCCGCTCTCGGGTATGGAACTCTCAATGAATGACGAGTTGGTCGGAGTTCCTGGTCGGCGATTCCTGGCAAAGGATTTGGATGGGATTATTCCTGGCACCGAGGAAATCGTTTCGCGTGTAAAACACGGAAATGATGTCATCTTGACCATTGATTCCGTCCTCCAATCCGAAGCCGAGTCGTTGATTCAAAGAGCAGTTGCAAAGAGCAATGCGCAATATGGGTCAGTGGTCGTGCTTGATGCTATCTCAGGTGATGTTCTGGTGATGGCGAATGCCACTGGCACTGAGCTTCTCAAAACCATTCCTGAGGGTAATCGTAAGCTGATGCTTACAATGAACTGGGCAGTTGAGGGCGCCAATGAACCGGGCTCCACTTTCAAGTCATTTACGATTGCATCTGCACTTGAAGCCGGAGTCATTTCCTCGAACGCAAGTTTTTCATGTAGTGGTGAACGCAAAATTGGTAAGCGAGCTATACATTGCGCTCCGCATGGTGTGTTTCAGAATGGACATGGCTCCCAAACGGTTAGTGGCGTAATCAAGCATTCCTGTAACGTAGCCACAGCCGAAATCGCATCTCGTCTTGGTTGGGACCGTCTGACATCTACATTACAGTCCGTTGGCTGTGGCAAACGACTTGACATTGGGCTCAAAGGGGCGACCAAAGGTGTCTTCCCTGACCGTGAGTCCAAAATTGGACTCGCTACGCTGTCGTTCGGTCAGGGACCTGCTGTAAGTCCACTTCACTTGGCGAGCGCCTACGGTGCATTTGTTGATGGGAAGTACCGCAGACCTACATTGATACATGCGGTTAGGAGTCAGGAATCTGGCAGTATCAACGTGATGAAGCGTGATGATTCGGTCCGCGTATTTTCAAGCGAGACTGCATCCCAAATGCGTGCGTTCCTGCGAGATGTCGTTGAGACTGGAACCGGGACAAAGGCTCAGCTGGCATTTCACGATGCAGGCGGCAAAACTGGCACAGCGCAAATGGTGGAGAATGGCCGCTATAACGGAAAGTACATGGCCTCGTTTGTCGGTCTAGCCCCTATACAGAATCCAAAGTTCGTCGTTGCTGTAACGATTGCTGCACCAAAGGGAGATCACTACGGTGGTAGTGTTGCGGGACCTGTGTTCAAGGATGTCATGGAGCGGGCAATGGTTCGTTATGACATTCAGCCGACACGTGGTAAGCGTCCCGTCGGTAAGCTGCCGGATTCTGCAGGCAAGGGTGATTAGTGACCCTAAATGCTGAATGAACTTAACCAGTTGCTGGGCGAGCCGTACCTGTCTCCTACAAGTGAGATTGCCGGGGTAACCCATGACAGCCGAACCGTAAAATCTGGAGATATCTACATTGCGGTAAGTGGTGCCAGTCATAACGGGCACAGTTTCGTTCAACAAGCGATAGACATGGGAGCGGCAGCGGTTATTGTCGATCGGATGTATGCAACTGTGTTAGTCGATGGTCGATACCCTGGGTGGATAGTCGACAATACTCGCGCTGTTATGGGTTTTGTTGCCGATGCAGTTTATGGACATCCCACCAGGAAGCTACATTTGGTTGGTGTTACCGGAACAAATGGAAAAACCAGCACAACGCACATCATTGCACACATGGCTCAAAGTCTCTTCGGTAGTGCTGGAGTCATTGGTACCCTGGGCTCAGCATCAAATGGCATCTTCATTCCTGGCCAACGGACGACGCCGGAAGCGCCTGAACTTCAGCAGATTTTTTCTCAGATGTTCAGCCAATCGGTTCGTGCAGTTGCGATGGAGGTCGCATCTCATGCGCTCGTGCAGGGGCGTGTGAACGGATGTTTGTTTGATGCTGCCATATTTACTAACCTGACGCAGGATCATCTTGATTTCCACGGTGACATGGAATCCTATTTCACTGCTAAGCAATCGCTATTTACAGACAAATTACCGCAATCAAAGCCATATGGTAAACAACCGTTCTCTGTAGTCAATGTTGGATCTGAATGGGGAAGCCGGCTCCGCCGTGTGCTCGAGGGCAGCCCAGTGCTGACCTTTGCAAACGCATCAAATGTTGAAGCTGACTTGAGGTCGGAGAACGTTCGTTTGCATGCCTCGCACTCCGACTTTGAGATTGTACAGGATGGCAAGCGTCATCAAGTGTACTTGCCACTGGGTGGAGCGTTTCAGGTTGAGAACGCGCTTGCAGCATTGTCCTGGTACATTGGAGCTGGCGGTTCGATTGATGCTGGAATCGAGCTGTTACGTACATGCCCGCAAATTCCGGGGCGGTTTGAAGTGGTTCCTGGTAAACAAACGTTTACTGTTGTTGTTGACTATGCCCACACACCGGATGGGCTTGAAAATGTCCTCTCCACTGCGCGGGGCCTGTGTGAACACAATCTAATTTGTGTTTTTGGATGCGGCGGAGATCGTGACCGTACAAAGCGACCTCAGATGGGTGAGATTGCTTCCAAATATTGCGATTCGGTCATCGTCACATCTGACAATCCACGCTCGGAAAAACCGGATTCAATCATCGAAGAAATCGTTGCCGGCATACCAATGCCAACCGAATACAGGTGTTTACCAGATCGACGAGATGCAATTGCGGCTGCAGTTACGATGGCTAAACCTGGCGATGTGATTGTTATCGCTGGGAAGGGGCATGAAACGTACCAAATCATCGGAGATCTGACCCTTCCGTTTGATGATCGCAGTGTTGCTGCTGAGGAGTTGGCAAAATGCGTCTAACACTTTCCGAAGTCAGTGCCATCCTGGGCGACCACCTACGTAGCGACAGCGTTGTAACTGGCGTATCCATCGACACTCGTACATTGGTGCCTGGATCACTATTTGCCGCGATTCGTGGCACAAAGGTTGATGGACACGATTACTTATCTGCGGCTAAGGAGCGCGGCGCTACTGGAGCAATTGTAGAGACACTGAACCCATCGGTCGATTTGCCGCAGATATGTGTGACAAACACCGTCGATGCTCTTGGACGTCTTGCAAATGGAGTCCGTCAACGACAATGTCCCAGTGTCGTAGCGATCACCGGCAGCTATGGCAAAACAACGACGAAGGACATGGCTGCCGCGATTCACGGATACTCAAGGTCTTGCCATGCAACTCTTGGAAACTTCAATACGGAAATCGGATTGCCGCTGACTATCCTCTCGGCTCCGGACGATGTCGAATCTCTTGTCCTTGAAATGGGCATGCGGGGAACCGGCCAGATAGCAGAACTGGTTCGCATTGCCGAACCTAACGTCGGGATCATCACAAATATCGGCAGTGCGCATATTGAACTTCTCGGCTCTCGTGAGGCGATTGCAGTCGCAAAGTCTGAGCTGTTTCGAGGGTTGGCATCCACAGCGACGGCCGTATATCCGGAGTCGATAGATTACCGTGATGTCGTTGAACAAAGCGCAGCGCATTGCACGCGACTGATTGTAGGTGAGTCAGATTCCTGTGATTTGATCATCTCGAACACAAAAGTTAGTCGTCTAGAATCGACATTTACCGTCACGTATAAGTCTGAAACGGCTAACGCGGTTGTAGCATCGCCTGCGAGGTTTGCAGCGATGAATGGTGCACTCGCAGTAGGTGCAGGTCTTGCGGCAGGTATACCCTTAGCCGATTGCGTCGCAGGGCTTTCAAACTGGCGTCCTAGCGAAGGACGGATGCGGCCGCGTTGTATGGCAAATGGTGCCGTAGTTCTCTCGGATGCGTACAATGCTGCTCCAGAAGCAATGCTTGCTGCGATATCAGTTCTTGCTGAGTTTGCTGGTCAGGGAAGTGGCAGTGCGTGGGCGGTGTTGGGAGAGATGCGAGAACTGGGTGTTGAAACTAAGCAGTGGCATCTAGTTATTGGAGAGGCTGTGTTTTCATCCGGGATTCAGCACCTAGTCATCGTAGGGCAGGCAGCTACGGATTACAGGACGGGTGCTCTCCTCGCGGGTATGAATGCGGATCAGATTCACTATTTTGAAACACCCGAGAAAGCAGCAGCAATCCTTCAGGTTGTGGTCGGGGGCGACGACGTTGTCCTAGTTAAAGGAAGCCGTGCAGCTGGTCTGGAGAGAATTGTGAATTCCCTCTGTGGAGATCCAGCGTGACACAATACGCGCTTCTTGGCTGGTGCAGCATCGCTGGTTGTATCTTGTCGGCATTCCTTACGTGGCCGGTACGCAAGATACTTCAGAGTAAATCAACGTTTCAACCGATCAGCGAGAATGCGCCGGAAAAGCATCGACTTAAACATGGAACGCCAACCATGGGCGGAATCGGCATCATTGCAGCCATCGTAATTGCCTGTACTTCGATGATAGTTTTGTTACCGTCAAGGTCGGATAGCAAACTGGTCGCTTGGCTTCTTCTTGCCACGGTTCTGGGTGCAGTGATTGGTGGAGTCGACGATTTCGGAAAAGTAACTGGTGCTAACAATAAAGCAGGTCTGTCCGAACCTGCAAAACTTGCAATGCAGCTTGCGGTCTCGTCTTTGTTCGTCATAGGGTGCCGGCAGCTTGGACATCCAATTCAGTCCCTAATCCCTGGGCTACCGGTAATGATGGTTGATTTAGTCGGCATCGTATTCATTACTGGCTTCTGTAATGCCATTAACTTCACCGATGGTCTGGATTCGCTCCTTACTAGCGTTAGCAGCGTAGTTGCGTTGTCCCTTGGAGTGTTGTTGATGATGGCACCAACCATTCCTCTCATGATTGGCATGTACGGGATTGTTGGTGGTGCAACACTTGGATTTCTTTTGTGGAATTCTTACCCGGCCCGCATTTTCATGGGAGACACAGGATCGCTTGGTCTGGGATTTTTTTTCCCGGCTGCGGCTTTGCTATCGGGGCAGGTATGGGCACTGTCACTGTGCGGATCAGTTTTTCTGCTCGAAATAGCATCGATGATGCTTCAGCGCTACGTGTTTAAGTATCGACGACTCCGATACGGGATTGAAAATGCCCGTGCAAATAGAGTTTTTCGACGTGCGCCACTTCACCACCATTTTGAAGAATGTGGAATGCACGAAGTTCAGGTTGTTGGAATGTTTGTCATTTTTACAATGCTGTGTTCCATATTGTCGCTAATTTATGGTGTTGGATGAATCGGGAGACTACTGGAATGACGGGACCTACCTCTGCTGCGAATCGGTCGGCTAATGATCGGGTTCGTGCGATTTTGGGCTGGTGGACATCGTTAGATGGACGCTTCATGGCAGTCGTAATCGCCTTGGTAATTGCTGGAATACTTGCAGTGACGTCTTCGTCATTTGCGATGGCTCTCTCGGTGCACGACGATGCATGGTTTTTCACTCGCAAACAGCTGGGCTCCGCTGCGCTGGGAGTGGCATGTTTCTTTGTCATCAGCAACATTCCGGCAACGTTGATAAAGCGTTGGTCACCATATGCCTTTGGGGTTTCTGCACTAATGCTTATGGCAGTTCCATTGATTGGGCGAACGGCGCTTGGAGCGAAGCGCTGGTTGTTCTTTGGCCCGATACAAGTGCAGCCGTCCGAAATCGTGAAATTCACAGCTGTCATTTGGCTTGCAGCGATGCTGTCGATGGACAAGCGACGTGTCAAGAGTATTTGGCACCATTGGATTCCCATCGGAGTTATTTTGATGTTGACGGTTATGACGGAACGTCAGCCAGACCTCGGGACAGCTCTCTGTATAGCTATTGGTGTTATGGCGACATTGTTTGTTGCAAACATCAACTCAAAGCATATTGCAATGGCCATTGCTTTGGGAATCGTTGGTGTTGGTGCCTTGGTGTTTGCTCCTCAAGGTGGACATGATTATCGCTCCGGGCGATTCGCTGCTGTTGCTGATCCAGCAAAAGACAAAGATGGGGCCAGTATGCAGAACTGGAGAAGTCTGGTGGCGCTGGCGAACGGCGGTGCAACTGGTCTTGGTCTAGGTCAGAGTCGTGAAAAGCGTCGTGGTGGTGTTCCGATGCAAAGGACAGACTTCATCTTTGCCGTTGTCGGCGAGGAAGTTGGTCTTGTAGGTACGCTGAGTCTACTCGCAATGTACGTATGGCTGTTGATGGTCGGAATCAACCTGAGTGTAAGGGCAACAGACCCGTTCTCGCGTTATGCCATTGCTGGCATCACAGCGTCGATTGTTGGTCAGGCATTGCTCAATATGGCTGTCGTCACAAGTCTTGTTCCTGCTACCGGTATACCGTTGCCTTTGGTTAGTTACGGGGGAACGAGTCTTGTGCTGACGCTGTCTGCCCTTGGTGTCGTTGCAGCACTCTCACGTCGCAAATCGCCCCGTAACGTAGAGATGGACAAGTAGATTCATGTTGAAAATAGCAGTCTTAGCTGGTGGAACAAGTGCGGAACGACCAGTGTCACTTCAGAGTGGACGACAGGTCTATAGTGCACTTGTTCGCCTTGGACATGAAGTGGAGTGGTGGGATATTAAATCATCATTGATTGATGCCCCGAGCGGTGCAACGACGAGAGCGCTGGTAGACATTGGTGGAAATGGTGAAAATTATCCCGATGTAGTCTTTATCGCGCTTCATGGTCCGGATGGCGAGGATGGAACAGTCCAGGGATATTTGGATGTCTTGGGAATTCCGTACACGGGGTCTAAGGTTCTTGCGAGCTCGCTTGCGATGGACAAAGTTCGTGCGAAGACCATGTTCGCAGCGTCTGGAATACCAGTCGCAGCACACCTTTCCTTTAGCCGCGATGATGTTTCAAGTCGATCAACCGTTCGCAAAATAGAGCAGGATTTGGGCATACCCTGTGTTGTAAAGCCTGTTCGGCAAGGAAGTTCTTTTGGCACTTCAGTCGTAAGAGACGTCTCTGAGTTGCCGAAGGCATTGAGAGCCGCAGCCAGATATGACACAGAAGTTTTGGTCGAAGAGTTTATTCCTGGCCGTGAAATTACAGTTGGATGCATCGGTAGCTCGACTGTCGCGACGCTGCCAATTGTCGAAATCGTAACCGAATCAGGTTTCTTTGACTATACGAGTAAGTATGCGACAGACGAAAATGCGGCAAAGGAGCTGGTTCCGGCTGATCTGGAACCAAATGAAGCTGAGGAGGCATCCAATCTTGCATTGGAATGCCATAGTAGCCTCGGCTGTTCCGGTTATAGTCGTACTGACATGATCATCAGTGAGCATGGGATATACGTCCTCGAGACGAATACCCTACCTGGAATGACAGAAACAAGTCTGCTTCCGAAAGCTGCTGCTGCTGCTGGAATGTCATTCGATGCCTTGGTTGGACGCATCGTGCAGCTTGCAATGGGGGACTAGTACATGGCAAAGGTTGCGGCTCGACAAGAAAGGTTCACCAGCAGTGTTTCCGCTTCCAAGTTGCGGACGAAGAAGCGATCACGGGACTTCTCTCGAACGATTGTCACTTTGTTGTCAGCATCAATCATTGTTCAAGCGATAGTCGCACTTTACCTGTCTCCTTTTTTTACTGTTACATCGGAATCAGTCTCAATACGGGCATCCCCACTATGCTCTGAAGCTCAGGTTCGAAGCCTCATTCACGCCGATTTGCCGCGTAGCATCGTACGTATACCAGCACTACGTTGGAACGATGCTCTCAGCAATCTTCCTTCAGTCAAATCTGCGATAATCAGGTCATCGTTTCCGAACAGGGTTTCCATAGAAGTTAGGGACAGGCAACCATTGCTGGTATCCGATTTGGGCTTGCTTGGCTCTTGCGTGCTGGATAGCGACTTAGTTCCGTTTCGGACGGTTCAGCCCACCGATAGTACTTTGCCGACTCTGTTGGTGAAGGATAGAAAGGCTGCCCCGGAACTTGGAGTGAGCGTTGCTGATACCGCTCACGTAAATGGCATATCAACCATCATGAAGTGGCTGCGGAACCATAATGATGTCTCTATCGCGGCACTCACACTTCAAAATCAACACCTGTCATTTGTTATGAAGCCATCCAACGTTACAGTTATGCTAGGCACACCCCGCAGGCTGGACGAAAAACTCGCTACGCTTGATATACTCTTACGCAAACGGCCAGACTTACTGTCATCCCGCAAGTATTCTGCGGTCAATTTGTTTTCTGATGAATATCCAGCTCTGGTGATCAGGTCCAATTCTGGCGAGATTTCCGACGTACCATAGCGATTGTAGGTAACTTATGGTTCATGCTAGGTCCTGGACGATTCAGATTACGGTGCTTTCTGCTCTGATGGGCGGGCTGGTTGCACTGTCACTAAAGACGCAGGCGAGAATTCTCAAAGACCAACTCCCGGACGTGCGACAGGGACGCTTGGCTCGAGCATTTGTCGAGCTGAGGGAAGATGCCACATCGCTAAGGCGCCAAGTCCTCGAATTGCAAAAGCGACTGCGAGAGTATCAGCTGCAAACCGGATCGGATAGTGAAAAGTCAAAGCTTCTTGCACAGGACTTAATCCAATCCAATATCCTCGCTGGAACGGTATCGGTAAGCGGGCCTGGTGTTGCAGTAACACTACGAGACTCGAAACTTGCTGAAAAGAAGCCGGATGATATTTCCGAAGCGGATTGGCGTGACCTTTCGGAAGACTACTATATACATGATCGTGATATTCGTGACGTGGTGAATGAACTCAGAGCGTCAGGTGCAGAAGCTATCAGCGTCAACGATCAGCGTGTTACGGGATTGACACCAATTCGCTGTGTTGGACCGGTGGTCATGGTCAACGATGTGCGGACAGCAGGCTCGCCTGTAGTCGTTAGGGCTATTGGGGATCCCGATGCACTGCTATCCGGAATGATGATGACAAAAGGTGTATTGGATGCATTCCGCGATGTAGACCCGACCATGGTTTCTATAGACAAAGTCAAGTCACATACATTGCCTGCTTACGCCGGGACGACATCATTACGCTTTGCAAAGGTTGCCAACGAGACGAAAGCCAGCGAGGCGCAACGTAACAGTGAACATGCTGAGAAACTCGGTGATAAGGCCGTTCAGGATCCGCAATCTGTGATCAGGGATGGGGGACAGAAGTGAAGTCTCATATCTGGTTTCCGCTTGTTGGAGTTACCATTGGTTTCTCAGCTGTATATTTCTCACGGTACACGCTGCCACCGATGTTTGCTCCTTACCTCAGCATCGCCGTGTTGGCCGCACTGGATGCAATTTGCGGCGGGATCAGAGCGGCTTTGGAAGGCAAGTTTACCGATGGCATCTTCATTACAGGATTTTTCATCAATACTGTTCTGGCTGCTCTTCTGGCATGGATTGGTGACAAGATTGGCGTTGACATGGTGCTGGCTGCGGTTGTAATGCTAGGTGGTCGGATATTTCTAAATCTCTCACTGATAAGACGCCTCCTCCTGACAAAAGCAACGTCATAGGCTTATGTTTGCTTATGTTTGCTTTCTTGATGAAAACTTCATGTGAAAGAATTTCATTTCAAACAACCGTTCTCCTGACGGCAGATTTATATACCGGTATTCTCGCTGGTATACATCGAACAATGAATGAGCGACCTCTGGTGAACATTCGTTTGTTTTGACGTCAAGGGAAGTTTAGTTGGGAGCAAACAAATGAGTGAATTTGCGAAAATCAAGGTGATTGGTGTTGGCGGAGCCGGACAAAATGCAGTTAACCGGATGGTCGAATCAGGTGTTGAGGGTGTTGAGTTCTGGGCATTCAATACTGACATTCAGGTACTACAGACGGCCGCATGCGACCATACGCTTCAGCTCGGTCAACGTTTGACGAACGGCCTGGGTGCAGGTGGAAACCCTGAGATGGGCCGACAATCTGCGGAAGAAAGCAAGTCCGAGATTCAGCGTGCACTCGATGGCGCAGACATGGTATTCGTGACGGCCGGTATGGGTGGTGGTACTGGAACAGGAGCTGCACCCGTTGTCGCTCAGATCGCCAAAGAGCTTGGAATCCTGACTGTCGCTGTAATTACAAAGCCATTCCAGTTTGAAGGTCAGCGTCGTCGACAGGCCGCTGAGAAGGGCATCGAAGCCCTTCGTGCAAATGTCGATACGATCATCGTGATTCCAAACGACCGTTTGCTTACTGTTGTTGGAAAAGATGTGTCTATGCTGGATGCATTCAAAGAAGCCGACGAAGTACTTCGACAAGGGGTTGCCGGCATTTCCGACATCATCACCATTCCAGGGCTAATCAATGTGGATTTCGCTGATGTCAAAGCAGTTATGTCTAACGCAGGAACGGCGCTGATGGGTATTGGATTCGCCGAAGGTGAGAACCGTGCTGAGGAAGCGGCAAAGATGGCCGTTAGCTCACCGTTACTTGAAACGGATATCAGCGGTGCACGAAGTGTCCTCGCTAACATCACTGCCGGACGAGATCTCAAAATGTCTGAGCTCAATGTTGCCATGGATTTGATTCGTGAGCGTACTGACTCTGCAGAAGCAAATGTGATCTTTGGTGCCGTGGTTGACCCCCGCATGGACGGTGCAGTGCGTATTACGGTTTTGGCAACAGGCTTCAATGCATTACAGGCACCGATCTTCGATCCAGTGGTGAAGTCGACTCCTGTTCCGATTTTGACTCCGGTCCCACCCGTTCCGACTGCCGAAGGTGGAATCGATATCCCGACTTTTCTGAAAAATCGAAAGTAGGCGAAACCCAGTCAACAACAGGCGTTGGGGATACTACTCCAGCGCCTGTTGTTTTTGCATCACAAACGAGTCACTTAAAGAAAAAAGCACATCGCCAATTTGGCAATGTGCTTTTTTGTGTTGGCTTGAACTACTTTAGAATCGTTACCTTGACAGGTTTACGACCAACCCTCATTGCTTCGGCACGGGTATTGAAACACAAGTCAATACGACGCCCCTTTATGGCGCCGCCTGTGTCCGCAGCAATCGCGATTCCATATCCTTCGACATAAACTCTGGTTCCGAGTTTGATAAATCTGGGGTCAACGGCAACCACACCGAAGCGTGCTGGTCTGCCTGTAGCTGTCTTTCCACCCCATCGGCGATTCTCAGATGCAGAGTAGCCCGTAGCTATCATCGTGAGTGTTCTTCGCGAAGTGGCGCCGCGGGATGCCAAGTGAATTCCGCGAAGACCTTCCTTAACGACCGCAGCTACTGGTGGCTTTATGCTAACGCTCAACTTTTTACGCTTGACACACTGATCATTGATAAAAGTGTCTTCAAACGTGACGGACTTCACACCGTTAGAACCAGCCACTACGGTTTGAAACGTCCCGGCCCGCATTCCATCGGAATAGACTTTTGACACGCGAAATGGAATCGCTGAAACTTCCGTTACGGTGTCAATACGCTTTCTGGTAATGCGGATTGTCATCCCATCAGTCAGGTCGGAAACTATTGACGGAGAGACCTGGTCCAATTTGGATAGGTCGATATTTTTTTCGCTCAGTAGTTCCTTAACGGTCTTTGAGCGTGTATCGACTTCTGTTAGCTTTGCCCCGTCACGTACAGTGACATGCAAACTTTGCTGTCCGTAGGCACTGGCTACAATCGCGGTTACGGCAATTGCAGCGGATGTTACACCTGCCCGGACCAATAAACTAACTCGTGGCACTTCTGCCTCCTTTCTCGGCGATATCTGCAAATCGACAGATGTCCCGTGGTCAGGAGCGAACGTGATGGTTCGCTCGTAGGCACAATTGCCTACGATGCGGCAACGCGAAAATCACAATAGCGTGACTCTTCAGTCGCGAAACCTTTTCACGATATCGTACTCGTTTTACGCTGTCAAACTTTTTCTGACGGTGATGAGATTGTTCCGGTATTCTGGGTGCATGGTTCAAGCGTTTGATGTTGAGGCTCTCCTGATACGGACACAATCCGGGCGGTATCACTTACCGCTTCCCGCGCGTATACGTTGGTTTCGATCCGTAAACCCGATGTGGGGAATCGTTACAGAATTAACTCATATTGAGAAGGAGCGTCAATGGGCGGTTATTCGGACGCAAATAGTCACGGATAACGGTCAGGTAGTTGCGACTTCGATGAAAGCTGATGAATGCCGTGCTCGACCAGATTGGCTGGAGAGTATCGAGAATGGCAGTATTGAGCGCGCGCTCATTCTTGCTGGCTTTCAACATGAGAGGGAACATGCAGGCGACGCTTCCCGGATGGTTCGAAATAGCGATGCAGTGCCTACATCTATGCCCGGCAAATCGGGGGGCTCACCTACAATCGACTTACCGGGCCACCTTCCATCATTGCGGACGGCAGCATCGCTCACTTCAAAACCAAAAAAGCCTGACCTCCCAACGTCTATTAACAGTCAAAAGTCACCGAAGGATCTGGTTGGCACTGTTGAGCGAGTCCGGGAACAATCCAGGGATTATTCTGATCCGGGTGGTGATGATGAACCGACTGAAGATGAAGTGATGTCCCAATGAACGGGGAACTACCGGATGTGTCAAAGCCATCGGGTCTTACAGCCATTTTGCAGCGCCATGGTATTGGCTTGTCAAAGTCTCTCGGTCAGCACTTTCTGATTGACAAAAATCACTTAGAAAAAATCGTAAGTGCTGCTGCAATTCAACCTGAAGACACAGTGTTGGAAATTGGACCCGGAGCCGGCGTGATGACGCGTTTGCTTGCGGCGCGTGCTGCGCAGGTGTATACGATTGAGCTCGACCGGAGGATGATCTCAGTCCTTGATGAAACACTGGCTGATGTTGAAAATGTAAACGTTGTTCACGGTGATGCGCTAACCGTTGACTGGAATATTGCTTTTCGTGCGAGTGGCAACACCAGACTTGTAGCTAACATTCCATACCAGATTACATCTCCGTTATTGATTCGAATCCTTGAGTCAGAACCCGCATTCATCCAAGCCACCGTTCTGGTCCAAAAAGAAGTGGCCGAGCGTGTTGTTGCACCGGCTGGGTCGAAGATCTATGGTGCTCTGTCCTGTGTGGCCCAATTTGTCTGTGATTGTCATATCAGCTCAGTGGTTCCGCGGGGTGTCTTTTACCCACCTCCAAAGGTCGATAGTGCCGTATTGAATCTCACGCCGCATCATCGGTTTGAAGACATCACACTTTCTGAATTTACACGTGTGACCCGAGCAGCATTCAATCAGCGGCGAAAAACACTTAGGAATTCGTTGTCAGCCGGACTCGGATGGACAGACGATCTGCTTTATGGAATTTTGGACAATACGTCGGTTTTGCCTGACATGCGTCCAGAGCAGGTGACTGTCGCTCAATTCTGTGAAATTGTGAGAGCAGCCAAAGAGATGGAAGCACCGTTCACCAGCATTGCCAAGATTGATGATTGTCCATAAACCGCATATCTTGGCTATACTGCCACTATGAAACAAATTACTTCTTTGTTACTGGTAGCACTTGCGATATCGATGCCATTGCCGTCGCACGCGCAAACAACACTAAATGGACAGTCGCCTCAGTCAGACAGCAATCAATGGCAAAAGGACAAGCGGTCCTTAAAAGGTACGGTATTTCTCCCGTCTGGTCAGCCAGCTGCTGGTGCAACGGTTGAGTGGCTTGCTGTACCGTGGAGCGCTGCAGATATGACCAAAGTTCCGGCTAAGGTAATTGACAGTCGGAAAACCGGCGCCGATGGCAAATTTGAGTTCAAGAATGCTCCGGTCCTTGCCAAAGCTGGGGGAGCCCGAATTGTGGCGCGAGCAGATGGCAAGCTGATTACAATCTTGGAATCCAAACTGATGCCTGGTGCAGATGTCGTACTACAACAGTCTACAAACAGTAACGTGACATTGACAGTCCTTGATCCGAGCGGAAAACCTGCTGCAAAAGCAAAACTTGACCTCAAACTCATGATTGCCGGCAACCGCATCAGCTGGATATATCCGCTTGCCCCCAAAACTACGGATGCAGCCGGAATGGTTCTCATACCGGGACTACCATCACCCGCACGGCTTCGGGTTTCTGTAGTGGGTAAACCTTTCGACATTGGCTCAGGGCAAGCTGAAGTGATTGTCCTGAGAAAACCGGATACTAAACCTCAGCCACTCAGAACCGTCAAGAAGTAGTTCAACGTGTTCGAACGGTGATGTTTACTCAGCCAAAAGGCAACCGATTACACCTGCATTTGATTGGCGTTTTGCTAATCATTGCAGGTGTAGTTTCATGGATGCGATTTTCTAATAGAGAGCGGCCAGATACAGGTGCGTTCCGAAGCAGAGATGCACTGGTTGCTGCAAATCCGTACCGTAAATCCGTTGAAGTGTCATCGATATCCGGCGTACTTGTCGGAACCGCGGCTCATGCAGACACGATAGAGGTATGGTCTTCCAATAAGGTACTGATCGGCAGGGCAAAGCCATCGCAAACGCAATCCTTTTCCAGTCAGTTTCGAAAATGTAATTCCGCAAACATCGCAATCGTAGCGCGTGCGCAGGGGCGACTTTTGACGACTCTCCCCGGACGGGACATTACAGATTTCGCAAGGATTCAGCTAGGTACTGGTAAAGTCGTAACCTTTAAAACCAGATTTGTTCGACTTAACCTTCAACCTGTAACCGTTGACTTATCTGGTGAAGTTCGCGTTGCTGGAGTGACGATTCCCCTAGTTTCTCGAACTGATCTGCAGGTCACGGAATCTGGTGAGGTTACCGTCAATGGGTTGCCCTCAAATGGATTTATTTCTCTCGGTATTCTCAATAAGGAGTATGCACAGACGTTTGCACTTACCGACATCGCCTTGCGTACTGATTCCATTCGGATCTTTCCAAATGTAAAGGTTTACCCGTCGAATGAAATAAGCGGGAAGATTGTAGACAATGCTGGTCGACCGGTTGTAGGCACCAGCGTTGTTATCGATTCGAACATTCGTAGGTTTCAGATGCCAGAAGGACGAACAAACGAGCTGGGACGTTTCACGTTTTGTCGGATACCTAATGGCGTTTATTCAGTCCAAGCCATTAGTGGCGCAAGTGGTGATATGTGTACAACACCCGTATCAGGAATAAATGTCTCAGGTGGCAGCAGTGTTGATCTGCCACCGCTTAAGTATTTACAGGGAAATCTTGTCAAGTTTGACATCGAAGATCAGAGCAACTCAAACAAACAACCTGTGTTTCTTGAAATTTCAGGAATGGACAATGGAAGAACGTGGGCAAAGTCTCATGTAATCTATCGAGATAAGACTACGAGTCTCTTAGTACCGAGCGGCTTAGTGAAGTTCAGGGCCAGCCAACAGCCACGTAATGGAATACTGCCATCCTTTAGAAATGTATCAATTCATCCTGACAGCCTTATCGTCAAGCCGTTAGCAAGTCAACGAGTTGTTATTAGAATCCGGAAGCGACCATTGTAACTATTTAGCCTGTAGCAATAACTTCGCTCCATATTGCATAAGCTACAAACTCAGTCATTCTGTTGTCGTGCACTTGTCAGCACATAAACGCGTAATGCTGCTCCACTAACACAATACCCTTGGAGACGTACGTCAAGCCTCATAGATATCTAATATCGCCAATTTGCCTTCGGGTTCGCTTCGTATAGGCATCGCATTCAATTGGATGACGGTTGTCGTCGATAGAGAAAACGCGTTGTCAGGTCTGTTTCATTGATAGCAAGGTTCGCAACCCTGAATTACCTTCGACCAATCAACTGTTGGTTAGGAAGCCAGTGGTTAGCCGTCATGAGAATTTGGGTTAGCCGTCACGTACTCGGACCAGGAGTCAATGCTAGAGTCCGAAAACAGGTTCATAAAAACAATGGTCCGATGCAGCTTTGCATCGGACCATTATTGACTTTTGCGAATCTCGGATTAGCCACGCTTGAGTAGCGGCAAACCAGTCTTTTCACTTTCAGTAACAACATAGCCTGTTGGTACGGTATCCAACGCTTTTGTATCTTCGGTTGTCGGCTTTACTTCACCAGCAAAGAAGTAAAACGGGATGGTTTTTTCACCGCGGACGGTGTTGCGGACATGAAGATAGAATGTCTTTCCAGATTTTGCTGAAACATGGCTATAGGCCATTGGGATTAGTCCTCCTAAATCAAATGGTAGTAATGTCTCTGGATATTATCTGTGTGTGTCCACTACCATGGGCGCATTGTAACCACGAAATTCTACTGTTGCAATGAACCTTTTTTATAGTTTTGCGTAACGACGGATTGACAACAAATGATTGAATTTCAAACAACCTACTTCTCGGGCGCAATCGGTGTACAACTTGGGGCCCGAATATTGATTCCAGACTCCGGTCCGATTGGAAAACCAACGCTGTACCTGCTACATGGATTGTCGGATGACCATTCGATTTGGCACCGCAGATCATCCGTTGAGCGATACGTCGAAACATGTGACGTCGTCGTTGTAATGCCTAATGGCGGACGTGGGTTTTACACTAACGCAAAAGAGGGCGCTCGTTGGGGTGATGCAATGGGTCCAGAACTCGTGGCAAACGTGGAGCAGTGGTTCCCCGTTGCGAAGTCTGTTGACATGCGTTTCATTGCTGGATTGTCAATGGGAGGTTACGGTGCACTGCGTCTTGCTTTGTCAAACCCTGGTACGTATGGGCATGCTGCAAGCTTATCAGGTGCATTGATGATTGGATCCCAGCCCGTTGTGAACCCTCTACGTAACTCAGCCTATCAAGCTGAAATGATACGCATCTTCGGAGAAAATCCTGTTGACTCGGAACACGATCTTCTCAGTCTTGTACGACGTTGCCAGGCGTCCAATGCGTTACCCAATCTCTGGATGGACTGCGGTACGTCTGACTTTTTGTTTGATGATAACCAGACATTTCATCAGCGCCTTGTTGAAATGAACATACCCGTGACATACACGGTAAGCGACGGAAGCCACGATTGGCAATACTGGAACCGTTTACTACCGGATGTCCTGAGGTGGATGGGGTTTACGCCTGCTGACTAGTCGCAGTTATATGTCCCAACATGTTGCGAAGCGCAACACCTCGGTGTGAGATGGCATGCTTCTCAAGTGATGTCAACTCTGCAGCGGTGCGCTCGAATTCAGGAGCAACGAGAAATATCGGATCATATCCAAAACCGCCGGCACCGGATGGAGAGGTTGCAATACGACCTTCCATCGTTCCGTGCGTTTCTGCGATTACTTCTCCCAATGCATTTGTTAGACAAAGGGCGCAAACATAGCGACAAGTTCGAGCTTGGTCCGGAATGTCGGCAAGCAAGTCAAGTGTTTTGGAAATCCAATCATCGGCAGTTGAACCTGCTCCTGCCCAACGTGCGCTAAAGATCCCTGGAGCACCGTCAAGAGCGTCAATACAAATTCCACTATCATCTGCCAGTGCAGGCATATGTGTGTACTGTGATGCCGCTATTGCCTTGATGGCAGCGTTTTCTGCAAACGAAGCACCTGTTTCGTCGGGTTCCGGTATTCCCGGGAAATCGCGCATTGAAAGGACTTTAATAGGCATTCCCGATAGCATTTGCCGAAGTTCTTCCACTTTGTGCAAATTGTGAGTCGCCAACACGATACTGTTAAACACTACGCGTTGATAGCCTTCAGCTGCTCGGCAAAGAGGAGATCTAAACCAACCTGTGCGACATCAAGGAGGTTGTTCATCATCGCACGGTCGTACGGCATACCCTCGGCGGTACCCTGAACTTCGACGTATCTGCCATCTGCAAGTGCAACGACATTCATATCTACCTGTGCACGGCTATCTTCCTCGTAGCACAGGTCCAATAAAGGCGTACCACCCAACAAACCGACGCTGACCGCAGATATTTGCCCAGTAATGAACTTTTTGTTCAATCCCAGGTTGTTTGCTGCGAGGCAAAGAGCCACGTACGCACCCGTGATAGACGCACAGCGTGTGCCTCCATCGGCTCCAATGACATCGCAGTCCAGAATAATGGTGCGCTCACCGAGTCGTTCAAGATCAACCACGGCGCGTAAGCTGCGACCAATGAGGCGCTGGATTTCTATGGTTCTTCCGTTTGGCTTCAGGCGATCACGTTCATTACGATCTCGACCCGATCGTGGCAACATGGCGTACTCACCTGTTAGCCAGCCGCTTCCTTTACCCTTCATCCAGCCTGGGACACGCTCCTCCACCGTCGCAGTGCACAAAACACGAGTGTCTCCAAGATTGATTTGACAGCTACCTTCGGCGAAAGGCATCGCATTTGGAATAATCTCCAAATTACGCAATTCCAGTGGTTCGCGATTGTCAAATCTAAGCATACGGTACTCCCTCTAGATGGATGGTCAAGTGACTATGACAAACTTAGTTTACATCCGTGAGAATCCACATATCCGACAAATGGCAGAAATTATCATCAACTCAACGGAACTATTTAGTGACCCCTCTGGAAAAGTGAACGTGACCACGCATGTATCCACTTTATTGTTATCGGTGAGTAAACGTGGGTGAAAGTTGAATGGCTCCATATGACAGGCGACAGAAACAGTGATGGCTCCGGTCAGCCGCAGTTCAGGTAGGAACATTGTATTGAGCACGAACCCGAGAGACAACAAATGCTGCAAAACGAAAGCACGTTTCACAGATACTCCGGCAGATCTTAGGGTGTGGTTTCTAAAAGAAGTGTTACTGGAAGCCAAGCAAATCGAAGCATTCGCCCTGCAGCCTGTTTCGGAGGCAATCCAGAATCTGTAATCTGGAATCCTGTCGCCGATTATCCTGATCACCTCTGCTGCGCTATCAGGGGAGAAATCCGGAGACAATTGAATTTTGGATTCCATAATCAACTGGTTGGATGAAAATGCAGGTTGCACCTCGTAGTGTATTCCAGACACCCTTGTAATTCAGCACATTCGCTCCTAATATTGGCTCGTAGAAGGGGGATATGCCACGTGAAGATGCGTGTTGTTCGACCCATCATTTTTGTATTGATAGCATCAACTCTCCTTGGTATGGCACCAACGATTGCCAAGGCGGAAAAGATAAAACTGGTCGTCTGGGGACTTCAATCCGGCAAGGAAACTGCGGGGTTGGATGCACAGATTGCCAAGTTTGAGCGATTGAACCCGGATATCGACGTATCTAACCTCTCCATCGGCGCTGGGAAAATGAATCCCCAGAAGCTGATGACAAGTATTGTCGGAGGTGCGCCGCCCGACGTAATCCATCAGGACCGGTTCACAGTCGGTGACTGGGCGAGTCGTGGCACGTTTATGCCACTGGATGGATTCCTTGCGAAAGAGACCGGCCCCGAAGCAATAAGCGAAGCAAATTACTATCCAGCAGCGTGGAAAGAAGCCGTTTATCAGGGAAAGGTGTACGCAATCCCCACAGGCATCGATGACCGGATGCTTATGTACAACCGCAAGGTCTTTCGTGACGCTGGCCTGGATCCGGATAAACCACCACGCACTTGGGAAGAGCTGCGTTCGATGGCGAAGAAAATCACATCGCGAAACGCAGACGGTACGTATAAACGAATTGGTTATATCCCTCACCTGAGTAACTACGGGAACTCTTGGTTTTACATATATTCGTGGATGAATGGTGGGTCATTTATGACCCCGGATGGCCGTACGTGTACGCTCAATACACCTGAAAATGTGGAGGCACTGCAGTACCTCGTCGACCTCTACAATGATGCCGGCGGCTACAACGCTGCGAATGTATTCCAATCTGGATTCCAAGGCGGGGAGCAGGACCCATTCTTCATCGGAAAGATTGGAATGGTTATTCACGGCTCCTGGGTCATACCGAACATCGCACGATATGCACCTGACCTCGACTTTGGTGTCGCACCTCCACCGGTTCCCGAGGCCAGATTGAAGGGAACGGGACGTTTCAAGGGGATGGATCCACAGCTTACGTGGACCGGCGGTTACTCATTCGCGATTCCACAGGGAGCAAAACAACCGGAAGCAGCATGGCGCTTTATCAAATTCATGCTGAGTGAAGACGGCTATCGCACATACAACATCGCTGCAAAAGCCTACAACGAGAGACTTGGTCGTCCATATGTTTTTGGTTTGACAGCAAATGCAAAGATCAATAACGTACTCCTCAAAGAGTTTCCGCCAACGCTGACACGTTTGTATGATGCACAAAAGGCATACATCGATATCCTTCCGAAGGCAAATTATCGTCCGGTAACGTTTGTAGGACAGACCTTGTGGGATGCGCATGTACGCGCCATGGAGCGAGCTGCACTTGGCGCACAAACGCCGGAGGCTGCACTGGCGGAACAACAGGCCATTGTACAAAAGGCCCTTGATAAGGCTGAACAACGAAACAACCTTCCGCTTTTCAATGCGACCATTCCCCTGATTACCATCGGCATAGTCACCTTAGCAGGGATTTGTTACGGAATCATTCGGATGCGTAAGGAGCTTGGCAATTCAAGGATGGCTAAGCGGGATGCATTAGCTGGCTACCTGATGGCCGGTCCGTGGATCGTTGGCTTTGTTTTGTTGACCCTTGGGCCAATCGTAGCAAGCGCGCTTCTCGCATTCTGCGACTACGATGTTCTACACGCGCCACGCTCGGTTGGTTTTGGGAACTTCCAGGAACTCTTCGTTGATGACCGCGAGTTATTGATTAAGGCCCTGGGAAATGTGCTCTACACTGCGCTCATTGGTATTCCTTTGGGAATGTCCACCGGTCTCTGCATCGCTCTGTTGCTCAACCAAAAGGTCAAAGGTATGGCCTTCTATCGGACAGCTTTCTACATCCCGAGTATTGTCCCGGCGATTGCATCCGCAGTACTTTGGATGTGGGTTCTTGCAGGCGATCCAAACAAGGGACTCGTAAACGCTCTGTGGAAGCAAACCTTTACCGTTTGGTTTGACATCGTGCCGCCAGGTTGGTTTGGTGTACCTGAATGGTCAAAGCCGGGCCTTATTGTTCAGGGTCTGTGGGGTGCCGGTGGAGGAATGATTTTGTGGCTTGCGGGACTTCAAGGTATACCCGCATCGCTTCAGGAGGCCGCCAGCATCGATGGTGCAGGTACATTATCAAAGTTCAAAAATGTAACGTTGCCACTCTTGAGCCCATATATCTTCTTCAATCTCATCATGGGAACTATTGGTGCTATTCAGGAGTTTGACCGCGTCTACGTGATGGCCGGTGGTGATGGTGGATCGGGTCCTGGTGACAGTCTGCTTATGCCAGTTTTGTTGCTGTTCAACAATGCATTCCGTTACTTCAAGATGGGATATGCATCGGCACTCGCTTGGATTATCTTTGTTGTTATTCTGCTTCTGACACTGCTTCAGTGGGCGGGACAAAAGAAGTGGGTTCACTATGAAGGAGACGCAAGGTAATGCAACAGTTGATTTGGTTGGTTGCCATCGCAGGCTCACTCGTGGCACTGGCATTTGCCATTGGAGCACTGATTGCAACAGTGCGACGAAAATCGCTGCCTGCCGGCGCATTTGCAGTAGCACTGATCGCCGCATTGCTGATACTTGCGTTTGGAGTCCGACATAATGTAGTACTTCTTGCGGGGGATGTCGTTGCTTGGATTGTTGCGGCAAGGATACTCAGAGCAACAACCCGCAATAAAGATCACGCCTCTGAAATTGTGCGGCTTTCTGCGACCCATATGGTCTTGCTGGCCGGAACATTTCTGTTCGTCATCCCGTTTGCTTGGTTGGTTTCGACCAGCCTAAAGAGTGATGATGAACAGGCAGTGTTTCCTCCAGTATGGATTCCGACTCAGCAGGTCCTGGTCCATTCTGTTAAGCGTCCGGATGGTACTCCAGGCCGCTTGTCAACCATGAAGGATGGCAAAGAGGTTGTTGAGTTTGAGGAACTTCCATCCGGAGATATAAAGGTTGCACCCTTACTCCCTGATGGCAGTATTGACAAGGCAAACGTAATCACTTCAACACGAAGCGAGCTGACCAAGGTACGTAGGATAGAACCACGTTGGCTCAACTACGTCGAGGCACTGATGTACTTGCCTCCGGACACGTATTATGGGTGGACATTTCTGAAGAATAGTCTGGTCCTCACGATTCTCAGCGTGTTTGGCACAGTACTCTCATCATCTATGGTTGCCTACTCTTTTGCCCGACTGCGATGGCCAGGCAGAGAGGGGTGGTTCAAGGTGATGCTGGCTACGATGATGATTCCCGGTGCTGTTACACTCATGCCTCAGTTCCTCATATTCAGATCGCTTGGCTGGATAGACAGCCTCAGACCACTTTGGGTGCCAGCATTTTTCGGTTCTGCATTCAACATTTTTCTATTGCGTCAGTTTTTCCTGGGAATACCTAATGAACTGGAAGATGCCGCTAAGATCGATGGTTGCGGACCCTTTGCCACGTATTGGAAAGTGATGTTGCCACAGGTGAAGCCTGCGCTTGCAGCTATTGCAATTATGGCAGTGCTCGCAGCTTGGAATAACTTCCAGGGGCCGCTTATCTACCTGACTAGCCCCGAGCAAATGCCGATGGCATATGGACTTCAGCTCTATCAGCAAGACCATGCTGGAGAGCCCGGACTGATGATGGCGGCATCAACAATGGTGGTTCTACCTATTGTTGTCCTCTTCTTCTTCTCCCAACGGTACTTCATAGAAGGAGTGTCACTTTCCGGTCTCGGAGGACGATAATCGACTTGAACGCGTGCCCTAGCATGGTATAATCCTCAGCGTTCGGGGGATTAGCTCAGCTGGGAGAGCGCTTCAATGGCATTGAAGAGGTCAGCGGTTCGATCCCGCTATCCTCCACTCGAACCGGGTAATCACGATTACCCGGTTCTTTGTTTAAGAGGAAAGTCGTACGATGTCCCGATCACTCATTTGGTTTCGACGCTCGTTGCGTCTGGATGACTTACAGGCCTTTCGATTGCCTGTTGAACAAGGACATGAAGTTGCTTGCGTTGTTGTTCGAGACAATACGCACAGAATCGGAAATGGATCGTTTTCTGATCGCACGAAGCTTTACGACGATGCATTGGCTTCACTGGCAGCGGATTTGTCCGATATCGGTGGAAAACTATATGTCATTGACGGGGATCCGGTCTATGAAATTCCAAGAGCCTTAGTCGCGAACCGTTTTACACACCTCTGGTTTGCCGATGAAATCGAACCAGCTGGATGTACCCGTGATCAACGGGTGCTCACGCAAGCTATCAAACTGGGCGTGAAGGTTCATACAACGTGTGACCAATACCTGTATCTGCCAACTACATTTGAAACCGGTACAGGAAAGCCATACAGTGTGTTCACACCATACAAGAAGCGTTGCTTGGCTCAGTTGCCCGGCAAACCCGTTGCTGCACCAACCCATGTAAAGTGGATTGATATTGATGAGCCTGTAATCTCTCCTCGCGTCCACGGTGGATCCACGTTTTTTTGTGCCGTTCACACGGCTACCGCATATAGCCACTTCACTGAGTTTTGCGAAAACAAGATCAGTGAGTACAAGACGAAGCGTGATATTCCGGCGGAAGCAGGTACATCGAGACTGTCTCCACATTTGCACTTCGGAGTCGTATCTCCGCGCAGGTTGCTTGACATTGCGCTGAAAGAAAATTCTGATGGAGCACATACCTACGTATCGGAGCTTCTGTGGCGGGATTTTTATGCACAGGTGCTGTACCACCGGCCGGATACCGTCAGTGACTGTTTTCAGCAGCAATGGAATGCGCTTGTGTGGGAAAACAATTCCGTCCACATTAGTGCTTGGATGAACGGTGAAACCGGATACCCGATTGTTGATGCCGCAATGCGACAGCTCAACGCTACAGGGTGGATGCATAATCGTTTACGGATGATCGCTGCATCCTTCCTTACTAAAGACCTCCTCGTTGATTGGCGAATCGGTGAAGCCTATTTCCGAAGTCGACTTTTGGATGGAGACATTGCATCCAATGTTGGAGGTTGGCAATGGGCTGCCAGTACTGGAACTGATGCACAACCATGGTTTAGGGTCTTCAATCCGGTAACACAAGGGACGAAGTTTGACCCTGATGGAAGGTTTATAAGATGTTGGATTCCTGAACTAAAGAATGTCCCCGATAAATTCATCCATGCCCCTTGGATGATGACGTATAGTGACATGGCATGGCTCGGTCTCCGGCTAGGGCAGGACTATCCTGCTCCGATAGTTGACCATAGCGTGCAGCGTGCGAAAGCATTGGCTATGTTCAAAAAGGTGACGTCGACGCGTGAAAATCCCTAAAGTACAGACACTTGCCGCACCGGCTATCGTCATGATGATCGCATCGTTGTGCGTGCCATCTTATTCACAAGCCGTACAAAATGGATCTGCTGTCTCACAGACGTCTAACCAGGGCGATGTTCTACCTAAAGGTGTTCCGGATGTTCAGGTTATGGTTGGACCCGGTGCGCGAGGTTACACGGTAGCTTTTGTGTTTCCAAAGAAAGTGGACGCAAAGTTAGTCCGTTCATTCGTTGACCAATATGTAAAACTCTCTGGTGCTCCCATATCCGGATTGACGATTGAAACGAGTCGGCTTGAACATGAGCCGGGGGCGAAAGTCGCCAAAGAGCCACT